>Ga0123342_1004333_pt1 | contig 21722 bp, 10 predicted proteins | sample Turbeawhitnodule_FD_89960 | JGI IMG/M metagenome (GOLD analysis project Ga0123342, IMG submission 89960) | Root nodule microbial communities of legume samples collected from Mexico - Turtle bean Mexico white nodule | ecosystem: Host-associated > Plants > Roots > Nodule | place: Mexico: Nepantla...
ACAGTGCTGAAATAAATCTGTTCATTTTCACATAAATCGATTTATTTTCTGTAAAACTGGGTTAAACATTGTTTCTGCGAGAAAGTTTTAAAAGGTCAATTCACCCCCCCTCTTGAACTTTGGTACTATTAAACCCAACAAGGCACCCATTTTAAAATACCTTTGGGAACTGAAACTTTTCTAATTTTAGAGAATCTAACAGAGTGGCCATTTTTCATGCAGTAGAAACAACAAACAACCGGTTGTTTCAAACTTTTAACCGATTGATTTTCGTGAGGTCTGAAAAAGATCCTGAAAAGCTACAGTTTTTGCTTTGTGGGTTAAAACCCAAACTTGATTTCCCAAAAACACACTGTTGAGATGCTAAAACATTCTCAAAATTTGATTTCCCTTTTGAAATAATATCAACAGTTTTCACAAGGTATAAAACTTTCTCTTGAAGGGTTTTACAATTTTTACAGCAACTTGAATCACAATTGCAATAGGAGTTTTTGTAAATCAGTTCAAGATTTTCAAAATCAGCATTTGTATGACTCAAATCATTTTTCAGAATTGTGATTTTCTCTTTCAACTTGTTGTTTTCACTTTTCAATAAGTTTTTTAAAAAGGCTAATCTTTTAGCTTCTTCATAAGTTTCTTGAAAATCATTAAGAAGTTGGAAATAATTTTCACAATTGTTGGAAGAAAATGTACTTACTTTGTTTGATCCAGATTCTTCCTTTGTCATAAGACAAACCTCCCTTTCTGGATTGTGAAGAGAAAGATTCAGCAGAAGACTCCTCCTTGTCCATCCCAGCACTCCTAGGATTAGTGTTATACTTCTCAAGGGGCCACATTTCTTTGGCAGAACTACATTCTTCCCCAAAAGAAAACTTTTCAGCCATTTAAAAGGGATTTAGGATCAAAACTTGAATAACTTTCTAGAACCTTGCTCTTGATGCCAATTGTAAGAATTGATGGCTTAAACAAAAGGGGGGTGAATTGTTTATAAAAGGTTTTTGCAAATACTGACTAAGAATGAATTTCTTTAATGAATTATATAAAGAAGAATCAGAGAAGCCAAAAGAAATAAGCTAATAAAATTGTTATCAGTAAAACAATCGATTACAATTACGATATAACCGGTTGTTTATATTACAGAGACAAAAGCAAGCAAAAGCAGTTTGTAAAGCAGGAATATCAATCAATTGAAATACGAAATAACCGGTTGATTATGACAACATATCAAATATCAAACATATTATAATAGAGAGAGAGATAGAGAGATTCACATAATCAGATTATACTGGTTCACTCAACCTTAAGCTACATCCAGTTCTCATAACAACAACCTCTGAGTATTTCACTAGCAATCAAATCCAGATTACTACAACACACCACAAAGAGGTGACTTTGAATCCCACAAAGCCTACTCACCCTCTTTGCAACACTTCACACCTTAAGCCAGAATCCCACTGACTTTATCGGATTTTACCAACAGTTACACAGATTTTATCAAAGTACAATTACAGGAAACTAAGCAAGAATAGAAAACACCTGGAATTACAAAACCAGAAGCCCTATGATCAGTTCTTACACCAGAGCAAAGCTTTATCAACAATCTTGCTAAACTTTGAAAAACTTCTTTCAAAAACAAATCTTTAAACTCTCTCTTGATTCCATAATATTGTGTTAAACTTGTATATTAAAACATTTGAAAGAAGGCTATATTTATAGCATTTGAAATCTAGTCGTTTAAGGCAACATAACATAGTCAAATCAGTTTTGTTCTCATTTAAAACAGTTGAAACAGGTTTTCAAAAAACTGTTAGCACAACACTCATTTAACCGGTTGAAACCACGAGTTAACTGGTTGAATGGGTCAGGTAGTTACATAACCAATTCAATAAACACTTTCAAAACCTCATTGCCAGCTAAGTGACAAACAACCGATTGTCTCGACAATTCAATCGATTGTTTTCCCTTTGCATGAAAAAACACTTTGTTTCTTTTAAAACTGATTGATCAAGCTTTGTGTAGGAATCAAGGACTGATCTTAACAAAGATTCTAAACACCCTAATCTAAACCCTAACCTAGAAAGCAGCACAACTTCAGGCTTCATGTGGATTTGATACATCAAAGCTCCCATCTTCAACAAATACCGCCTTCAATCATCTAACCTCAGCCCGACGAGAACATTTTCATTTTGATTTTATTCCAACACCTTTAATTATTTCTAGTATAGAAGTTTGCATTTGACTTTATTGTAATTAACATTTGCAATCGAGATTGGCTTTCCCTATAAATAATTATGTCTAGGGTTAAAAAAAATATGAAATTAAGGGTGACGAGTTTCATAAAGTCTTATCTTAATTCCTAGGAGACAATTGGTAATTCGACACTTGGAAGTTATCTTGGAGAAGCATGGAGTCCTCTTCTTGTTGTATAGGTGGTGTCTTCATCCATTCCTAAGTTTTCTTGTCCTTTTCTTTCTTTCTTTAATTCATTTATCCATAGCTGGCTTAATTCTTATCTTATTCAAGGTTTTGTATTCTTGCGTTGTTCTTATTCCACTCCTAAAAATTTGTTTGTAGTACAACACAAAATATTCACAATTAGAGTGAGTATGAAATTTGCCTAAAATTAAAAAATATTGAATTATATTAGGAAAAATACTATCATTCTACCACAAGCAATAATAAAGATGTAAATCCACTTGATGCAATTGGTAGTACACTTTGATGTTAAGATAAATATGTCAAAAATAAATTTTTTCACATGAATGTTTTGCTAATGTCTCAATAAATCATATAAAAAATGTCATCTTGCTTATGATTAATGCATGCATAATTGGCTAAAAAATATTTCTTCGTTCATCTATGATAATGCTCCATCAAACTTGATAATTAGTTACTATATTAAATATAATTAGCAATTGAAGTATTATATGTAAGAGAATTAAATAAATTTATAGATTGATTGCAAAACTCGACAACATCATAATTTATTTCTAGATATATGATCCTACTCTCCAATTGATTTATGACATAATCATATGGATATGGATGTGATATGTAGTATTTAAGGCTTCTTATGTTATCTTGCAAAAAAATCATTCTTTCAATAAAGTTAAATTTTCAATTGTTGTTGAATATGATCCAACTCTCATTGAAATTTGTTAAGAAAAGATGACCAAGTTCAAGAAGGGTGAATTGAACCAATAAGACTTTTTTACTAACGTTGGAAAGCTTTTTTGATAAGTTGAAAATACTTTGTTGAATCAACGGATTAAAATTTTCTAGTATGTCTTTTAATAGGTTGATTATCTGAACTTATAACAACAATTGAAAATAACAAATATTATAACAATTTATGAGATTGAGATATTAAGGAAGACACAACAAATTTTATACTAGTTCACTCTTCTTAAAGAACTACATCTAGTTGTTCAACCACACTAGTTAAGATCACACTGATTCCAGTAAAATTAGTTTACAAGTAAACCAAGAATTTACTTCTTGCACCCCAAATTTTGTAGTCTATTTTACATCTCATTTTGTGTATAATAGATGTACAATTATGCAAATTTTGTGATGGATCCATCAAACTCCCAATATGGTGATAATTTTGCCCACTTTAAATAAATTGAGGAGGTCCATATCCATTGTTAATGGAAGATTCTATTTTACACTCATTGAAGTGAAAGAGAACATGTTGTTATATGTTTTGGTATTATCTTTAAAGTGTTGACTTCTATAGTCTACTCCATAATTTATTAACAATAAATAATGAGGTTTTTTAAAGTAAAAGGTGTTAGACTTTACCTTTTTTCACAACAAATTGAGAAATGGACATCCCTCAATTTCCTAATTTTTTCATATCTTTCTTTAAACTGAAGTTTAAAATTACAATGCTCGCATTCCATGCAAGAAAATTCAAAACTAAAATAATCTACATATAAAAAGTAATAAGCAGTGTACTATATTTTAAATAATTATTGAAAGTATGTTATAAAGGTCAATTGAAACACCTTTTTATTCAGCAATAGAATAAAATTCATATTGGTTTCTATATGGTATGTCATTAACAAGTGTGGAACTTAAGGTTGGGAAGACAATGAGTCATTATATCATAACTTTGAACCTCAAACATAAAAAGTATCACATAATAAATAAAAAAAAGCAAAGTGAATTACTTTGTCTAGAGTTTCAGTTTGCCCTTTAAAATATTGATTGATGAACAATCTAGTTATGTTAAGTTGTTGAAGAACTTCTGCATGTTGCTTGACATATTTTCTACTTGAAAAGATGGATAATTGACAAGATGTTTTGGCCCAACCTGTTTAGGCCCGACCCGTTATTGGCCTGCTAAAAGTGGGGCGCGTCGGACTGGCTTGCCAAGGTTATATGGACTAAAATTAGTAACCTGCCCCGTCAAAGGGTGGACTGGCGGGTTGGCCCACCACTTATTTATTTATTTTTTCAATTTTTTTTTGTAATTATTTTATTTTTTTATCTATTTACTTGGTTGTAGTCATTGATATAATTTTTCGGACAATAAAATTACAAGGAAGAATAATAAAATTGAATCAATGTTTGCTATTCTAATCAAAGAAGGTTTAATGCTTAACGAAATAAAGTAAATAACAACAATATTTTAATGAATAAAATGATGCATAAAAAAAATAATGTAAATACAGTTTTATATAAATCATTGATCACCACTAATTTTAATTCCAAGAGCATGAGATTCTTTTTGAAAAATGTCAAAAATAAAGAAGGGTGGATTGACCCGCCCAGTCTCAACTGTGATCCGTTTTTGTCATCCCTAATTAAAGACATGCCCAAATGATTGTTCAATGACTATAATTATTTAAAAAGTTTGTTTCAAAATTTGTCTAAGTTATTAGTGTAACTTGGTTGTATAGGTGAATGATGTTTTATGAAAACTTCATTTATTTCCGTGATTGGTTGTTATTCTTTGTTGATGGATATACAATCAATTTGAAGTATTTTTGCTAATCATATTATTTTTTATTGAATGGATAACATAACTAAAAGATAATCATGATGAGATAATGTTGAGAATAGATTTCTAATTGCATTATTCAATAATTCATGATTAAAGTTGGACATGAAGAAATTTTCATCTAAATTTAAAAGCATGGAAATTTGCAACTTCATTAAAAATAATGATAAACCTTTAAGAATTGAAACATATTTATTTGGTATACATGCATAATAAAGTTAGGAAGTCATTACCGTAACGTTGTTTACAATGGCCTTTTGATTTTGTTGTTCAACATTATATTTAATGAAAATTCCTTGCATTTGGTTTGGTTACAGGTTCCATCTAAACTCATAAATATGGACAAATAAATTATATATATTCTTTTATAAAATGTATAAGCAAACTTTGACCGTGGTTTTTTCCCAAAAAAAGAATGAACCATTACTAACAATGCCAACCAACATTTTGTTCTTTTGATTGAATTGCTTCTCTTTCATAATAAACTTCATTTTCATCCTTAAATCATTATCCATATATGTTCTCTTTCATTTTCCACTATACAATATTGCAAGTTACAAACTAATTGCTTTTTTTGTTCTAAGTACTATAAGGCATGATGTCTCTTCTCAGGAAAACTATCTCAATTTTAAAGAAGACAAAAAAAAGTTTTACTTGTGCTTTCTATGTTACTTGCTTAATATATAACTATTATCTTTTAGTCTTTCATATATTTCTGAATGTGTTTCTCTCTCCTGTTAGTTATTGGGATTACCAAAATACTAATTATAATTATAAGATTTAATTTTAATATAAATAATATATTAATTATAATATATTAAATCTCTTTTATATAAAAAATTTACTTTATGTAAAAAATTAAGTTAAAACTAAATTTAGTTCCTGAATTTCATAATAATGTAGATATAAATGTTATAATATTATAATATAATTTATGTTAAAATTGTATTTTTATTTATTATATAAAATAAAATAAATATTTGTTATTAATAACTTATTTTAATTATTTTTGTACTATAAATATAAATATGATAAATATCTAAAATTTAAAATCAATTTTATATTATAATATAAAAATAAAATAAAAAACATATTTAATTTAATAAAATAATTGAAAAAAATACAAAATAATAAACTACATCATCTTAACCTTGAATTATAGAAAATAAATGTACTATTTAGTGTAAGTACGGTACACTTATAAAATTGGTCATATAAATGTCATCGTTAGAATAATTTTGCATGGATATAGAAAAAGTAAATTCAAAGAAAGAAATTTAACATAGAAAAAACTATACACGATTTAAAAAAAAATTCAAATATTTGTTTTCTTTTCAAATATATATATTATTTAGTTTTATATTTGATATTTTGGTGAACAGTAAAGAAAAAAAGAAAAAGAAGAAAAAGAAGAAAAACAAGAAAAAGAAAGAATGAATAGAGTGTATTATGATGTGGCGGTGGCGTAAACCCGATATTCGGCGAAGATGCGGCAGAGATACCCAGGAAGAGCAAGAGAGATAAATAAAAGGGTTTGAGGAAGTTTGGTAAAGTAGAATAGAAGCTGAGCCACCGACCAACACACCCCAAACCCTCCTTCCAGAACTTTCATGTCCATCTTGCCCTCACAAACCCAAACGTCATCTTCCTCCTCTTCCTCTGCGCCATCTCCTAACCCTAATCCCCAACATGGCATCGGAATCCCTCTTCCTCAACAACCCTTCCCTTATCTCTCACCCCCACTCCACCACGCTCTCGGATCTCTCCAGATCTCCGATATCCCAGGTTCCTTCTTCCATCTCTTCCATTCCCTTTAAATTCTACTTTCCTTCACACCACCTAATAAACATGATTGGTCACTGCTTGTGTAAAATTGTGGTGTTTTTGTTTTATTTTGTTTTGGAAATTGAATGGTCAAGGGGGGTAGAGAGGGGGGTTGGTTAATTTTTGGATATTGGGTTTTGTGTGGTGATGATTGGTAATTGAGAGTTGCATAGTTGGAGTGTGTTTTTGGGTGTTTAATTTTTTGTTGGTTTGATTGGTGCTGCTTGTTTAACTGATTAGTGATTCAATGTTGTTGTTAGGTTCATCGACTCAAGCTGCTGAAGATTCTGGTGGATCTTCCGAAAAGGTATTTTGGTTCTGGTTATCTAGGATTGGCTTATGGAAGCTTATGGCCAGATAGAAGTGTAGAGCTATGTGTTTTTTCTTTGTATTTGGGTATCTGTTGGTTACTAATTTGTTCCCTTGTTTGGCTTTTAGGTGACAGAATTAGGGTCTCCAAGTGGAGTGATGGTTTCACCTCAGCAAAACTCTAGAACACGTTCTAGGATTCCCGGAGGAAGACGGGCAGGAATGGCTTCTCATAGAAACCAACAAGCTCCTGGGTCCGTGAGTTCTCATGGAAGTTCCCCTTTGGCAGGGAGAAAAGCTCAGACTGTGAACGGAAATTACTTGCTGAATTTTCAATATGACCCAATATCCCGTTCTCAACCACGGGGTCCCCCTCCTCCCCCTGCAGCAAGAAGGAATTGGAAGAGGAAGCCATACAATAAAGATTTGTTTTTGCAGGCAAATTACAAGTTCATGGTGTTAGATTCAGGAAATTATTCTCCTGAGTTGATGGATCCTGATAAAATGTTGCAGTGGGAAGATATTATATGTGTGACATATTTGACCCCCTTTTCAGTTCAGTGTCCAATTTGTTTGGAGTATCCACTGTGTCCGCAGATAACCTCATGTGGACATATTTTCTGTTTCCCATGTATTCTACAGTACTTAATGATGGGAGAAGAGGATCACAAAGGCGATATCTGGAAAAGGTGTCCTTTGTGCTTTGTGATGACATCTGCCAAGGATTTATATACAGTGCACATCACAAATGTTAAACAATATCAAGTTGGAGATAATGCTGAGTTCACCTTTTTAACTCGGAAAAAGGATTCATTTATTCCGTCAAATAAACAAGAGACAAATATAACATCATGTGGTAATGGACATTTCTGTGATCCCTTTTCTAAGTTTACTCTTACATCAGATGTAGATCTCTCAGTGAGGCATTCAATATCAGATCTAGATGGTTGGCTGGCCAGAGCAGATTCTGGTCTTGTTGATGACCTGGAGAAGCTTCCTTATGTTTGTGCTGCAATGCAGCAACTGGAACAGAGGAAGAGGTATTGGAATGAGCAAAAGTGTAATGACAGCGAAGATTCTAAGCCTATTGATCATGGACATCAGATACCATCCATGGCAACAAATTCTATGGATGCTGATGATGAAAATTGTTCTAATGGGTCAAGAACTTCCTCTACTGATTACCATGACCAAATTAAGGTTACGATGATGGATAAGTCAACTGCTGGAGCCTCTTCAGACCAAACTTTGAATGTGGAGAACGAATTAATAGAGCAACAGATGAATTTATGTTCTTCATATGAGGAGAAGAAGAATAGTATTCAAATGCCTGCAGAGGATGGTGATGTTGAAGAAGTGAAGGGAAATGATTCATACAGTTTCTACCAGGTAACTACTGACATTTGGTTTTAGTTGTGTTCCGTATCCGATGTTTCTAGCTTCACAATTTTCTATTTGGATACAACAAACATGTCTATAAAGTATGAACTGATTTATTTATATTGAAATCATGTGGAACAATTTGATATTATGCAGGGTTCATTTGGTAGGAAGGAACGAAATAGTTGAGAAATAGGGAAGGTGAATGGAAATAGGTGAGAAATTAAGTGGAAATAAAGGTGTTTGGTTTTAAGAGAAAAAAGAGGTAAATAGTTTAATGGAAGTAGGTGGGAAATAGAGTGGAAGTAACTAGGTGTCCTCTAATATCTTTTTTATTTCTCTCCTTCCCCATTTTCCCTCTACCAAATGCTCCCCTTTTTATTTCCACCAATTTCTTTTCTCTGTGGTCTATTTCTCACCAACCAAACGGGTAGTAAGATATTTTTTGACAACTTTTTGCTTTGAAAGTGGTGGGGTTGACTGAAGATAGATTAAGATTATAAGGATTTGTGAAGATGGATGAAGACATTAACTATATTACTGTTTTGTATCAAAGCTTTGGAAGTTCTAATGCCTGTTTAGTTGGATGGGGGAATCAATTCCTCCCACTTTGGCATACATGTTTGATTTAAACTTGTGATTTAATAGGCTTATCATCTAAGCATGCATGCATAAGTTGTTTCATTAATTAACAAGGAAATAAGCTTAATTTTTGTAAAAGTAATAATCTCTTTTTATGAGTAATCTTAGAGAGGTTATTGAAATAAGCTGAAAGCAACTTATGGACATATGATAAGTTATTTTCATAAGCTTTGCCAAACACTTACATATGTGTTTGTCATAATATATTCTCTTTAAATATTTTATTTCTTAGAGGGCATGGGACAAGATATGAAGGTTTAGGGTAAAATGGAAAGGAGGAAGATGGAATGAAGAGAAGTTGTGCAGTAAGGGTTTCAATGTTAAATATCCATATGACCCATATAAGTGCTTTTTAATTAGCTCAATTTATGGGTGAGATTAAAATGAATCCCTTTTTTTGTTATCCAACAAGTAGGCGGGAACACTGAGAGTTTTCACCTATTAATCTTTCTACTCTAGAGCTCTCAAGGAAATCAAAATGATTATTTGTTAAAGAAAGCAACTTGTGATAGGATCTCTAGAATCTGGTCACTGTTTCCTACATAAAGGCTTAGTTATTCATAAAATCTAGTTATAAATAAAAAATTGAGCTGCTTTTGATTCTATACATGGTTAGGGCATCACTGATTTTGATGTTCTTAATTGTGACCTAAAGATATATATTTTCCATGGTTGTTGGTTATAGTTATTGTGTTGGCTTGGTTGCTTTACTTGCAACATGTTGATCTTGATCTTTAATTTTCCATTGATGTCAAATTTTGTCTATTGATGTCCATGGATGACTTGGACTCTCACAGTGGCTATGAGGAATTGTTGTTTTTAGTTTCATTGAGCAATTTCTGAATGCTTTATGCCAGCTTTAATGATGGCATCTGGATGTTACATGCTCTTGCTTATTTCAGGCTGCTGATGGTCAACATCTAATTCTTCATCCTCTAAACATGAAGTGTTTGCTCCACCATTATGGGAGCTATGATATGCTTCCACACAGGTTTGGACAAAATCAAATTATAATTCTCCTATGTGCCTAGAAAATAAGTTGAAAAAATTGTGGTTGGCTTGTGAGCTTAAGATAATATTATATTGGGATAATGTGTGACTTTTATAATTTATAAGAGCATTAAATTGAATCTTGAAGTCTCAATTTTGGTTTATGTTTATATGTACCTTAAAACAAGGACTTCTAATCATGTTAATATTATTTACATAAGGTCTATTGTTCCAAAACAAAATGAATACCACCCAAACTACAAAGATTTCACCATTTTACTGTCCATGACATTCTTATTACATGTACCATTGATGTCAAAATGGAGTTGAACCTTAGCTATAGACCATTGTTATCGATATCAGATAACGAATCATATCATAGACCCCAAAATAGAGTTATAATGGAAAACATAACGGATTACAGTAGAAATATTGCAGTTGAAAGAAATATATATATACATATATATATATATATAAATAACTTCAAAAAAATGCAAAAATAATGAAAGAGACTGTTATATAATGTTTTAAATAAAAAATGTGCTGTTGAAAATAGTTATATAATGTTTTAAATGGGTCCAAAATAGGCCCAAAATTAGTAAGTTGTGATTTTTAAATTAGGGTTTACCAGGGAGGAGCTGCACACTGCCACACACCGCACTCAATATTTAAATTTTAGGGTTTTTTATTAGGTTAAAGTTGAATGGGCCTTTGGCCCAAACTTATGTCCTCATAAAAACTAGGTTTAGGTCTTCATGCTGCAGCCCTTCTTCATCAGCCGCACGCTGTGACGACGCGAAGCCACCGTTTTTTTTTTCCGCTATTTTGGATATTTCCGATTTTCGTTAGCGTTTCGAGATGCTCAAAGCGGCCGCCATTGAAAATCCGCATTGCCACCGCCTTGTTGTGGTGGTGGTTAGAAAATCCGCCACCGCCATTCACCATGGCCGATTATTGACAACATTGTTATAGACTATAAAGATTAGCATTCAATCATAATGAAGTTTGGCTTGTAATTTCTGCTTCACAGGAACACATTGATTTATAGGATCGGTTAGAGATATGGTTTGATTGTGTTAAGATATGGTTTGATTGTGTTAAGATATGGTTTGTTTACATTAAATAGGGAGTATTATATGATTTGATAGGGAAACATCTAACCAAATTCATTGAAAGAAAATATACGACACATGAAATTCATTATATTATGCAATTTCTCTCTTCTTAACATGGTACTAGAGTGGTATCCTCCCTAATCTGATTTGCCTCTAATCCTTTCAAATTGGCAACAAGAGCGTAACGAGAAGGGAACTTAAATTTGTGTTTTCCCTATGGGTCTTGTTGAAGATTCTAATATGACCAAATTATAATACTGAGTGTAAACGTCTCCTTACAAGCCGATTGTGTGCGGTTGATTTAGGGATATCCATTTACTAAGATGGTATTAGAACCATTTAGAGTCTTTCCTAGTGTGTTGGGTCTATTGTCTCACTTGCTATCAGACTCTTCGTTTATTCCCACACTCAAGTCTTTGACATGAACACTCAATGTCCTAGGCTTGAGGGGGTTATGTTGGAGATCACACATAAAATAGAGATATGATCAAAATATAGTATATAAGTGGGTGCAAACTAGTATAACTAATTATTGATTATGGTGGCGCCATCTTAGAAAGCGGTGGCGGATTTTCTGATCACTAGCATAACATGACGGTGGCGATGCAGATTTGTCATGGTGGTCCATGACGAATGCTTTTTGCATCATGGGATGCTAACGACTAACAACAATAGTGAAAAAGGTGGAGAGAATGAGGTTTTCAACGGCAATGCAAGGTCTGATGATCTTGTGTGGTGGCTTTGATGGTCTTGTGCGATGGCGGCGCTGCACACTTTGGTGGGGCTGTGATGGTGGTGGAAAATGAAGAAATAAGATGGGATGTTGTGTTGTGTTGGGTGCATGAAAGTGAAGGAGGTGTTGCCCAAAAATAAAACCCTAATTTCAGAAAACTTAATTCAAACATTTGGGCCTTACATGGCCCATTTTTAATATCCATGCATTGTAACCCTAACTATTCAAATCAAGTGATTGGAGAAGTGTTCTGCGCAGTTGCAGGAGGAAGTGAGCATCAATATTAATTTGTGGTGTTTTGATTTGATGTTATTGTTATTTGAATTTCTATACATAATATTATCATTAGTTATGATCGTCTCTTTTATTATTTTTGTATTTTTTTAAGTTTTCTTTACATATATATTGTATTTCTTTTGACCGCAATGCTTCTGCCGTAACCCGTTATGGTTTTTGTTTCAACTTCATAAAGGGTTTTTGGGGTCTCCAATATTTTCTGTTATCCGAATTCCACTCTCCCAAGAAAAGAAAAACTATATAGTGACTTTATATCCCTACCTATGTCCCACTTGGGCTGTAGTTAGCAGATCTGTTTACAAAAAGTCTTTCCAAGGGATGATTTCATGATCTCACATGAAAGTTGGGAATGATAGGTATTCATTCACCAACTTGAGGGGGGAGTGTCGATTCATGATAAAACCAACTGGATGAGGAGTGTTGATTCAGGATAAAATATAGTTGATAAGCCACAATAGGATATTGTATTTAAGTACAATTGTGCTATTAGTTGTTAGAAGATTCTAGAGATCTATTTCTAATAATTACTTAAGAGTTCTCTATATCAAGAGGTTGATGTACTATTTTGAAGTATTAATTCAATAAAATCTTTTCTCATTCAGTTTAATCTTTTTCAAGTTTAAGCATGTACAATGACAACTAGGCAGCTGTCTACATTGCGTACAATCTTGTATTCCATGAGACAATTAAACATATAGAAATTGATTGTCATTTTGTTGGGAAGAAGTTTTTGATCAATGATAGTTAACTTGTTAGAATAGGTTAACTTATCTTTTGTATTTCCTATCTGACATCTATGTGTAAGATCATCATATATTTTTATTTCACTTCTGAAGCAAGTTTCCTTATGAATGAATGAATCAGCCAACAGAGAATTATCTCTCTTAGACATTTACCAGTTTCAAGTATATGATATGATTTGATATGGAAATATCTTACCAAATATTTCTCAAGATGGTACCAGGGCTGTACCATCCTCTGTGACATGTTTTGTTGCTAATCCTTTCAACAAGATCATTGGGAAACACCATTAGAAGTTACACCAACAATATGGGCAGTCTTAATGGACTAATCACTGTTGGACTCCATCAAAGATCAAATTTTCAATAGATGTTGCTTTAACCTTTATTCATTTATTCAGAAATGTCAATGCCTACAATAGTAGTAGTGGTAGAAGTTGTCTTTTTTCTAAATGTATGGGTTTGAGGATATTAGTTGATGTTTAGGATGTTTGTGTGTATTTATGGTTTAATGTCTTGGTCTTCAATGAACATCTTTCTATTTGGAGTAGCATCAGTGAGCAACCAAGCATTAAATTCTTTTTAACTAAAGTATTCTCATTGCAGAATAAATGGAAGGATTCTACAATTAGAGACAGTTACTCAGTCTGAGGCCATGAGGAGGCGATATCGATTCCTAAGTCATTTTCCGTTAACCACAACATTTCAGGTACCTGTTCATAGAGTTTTATAGTTCCAAGATATATTTTTGATGATTTATAATAGGTGTTTACTAATTTTACAGCTTTGTGAAGTTGATTTGAGTGAGTTGTTACCACCTGAAGCACTGACTCCATTTATGGATGAAATAAAGAAACGTGCAAATCAGAGGAAGCAACTTGCAAAAAAGGTATCAATGTAGCCCATCATATTTTATTTCTGCTGATTTCCTTAAGTTTTATAAGATTTTAAATAACCCCTGACTCACATCGTCCCTTAACATGTTTATAAAACATGATAGTTATTGAAAGGAATTTCTCTCGGAAAGCTAATATTTTATCAACCTTTTCCATTCATTATTTATTTCATTTGTAAGTGTTCTTATCTGGTGTGCAAGTAGTGGAGATTGCGTGTTAAACAAATCTTCTCTGGGTTGGGTGAGGCTAAGTTTTAGGATTGTGTGAACATATCTTTTAGGTTTTTGAATCTAGAGAGCCCCTTTTTAGATTACAATTGAATGTGGGTTCTGTAACTTTTTTATGGTACTAAAACAGTGCCAGAGCCTTCTAATTACAAGTCAATGTTGGCTGTTTTGCCTGCTGTTGGTATTTTTTATTTTTTTTATCATCATATGCCTTTTATTCAAATTTAATATATCGTGTTCTGTTCTCGAAATGTTGGAATGTGCTTTCCCATGTTATATTTTTGTTTTTAGGAACGGAAGGAAAAAATAAGGGCTGAAGCTACAGATACTTATTCCCTTCCTATATCATTAAGTAGTCGGTGTACATCTCATGATGATCCTCCAACATTCTCCATGGATGACTTTGAAGGTAATCTTCTTTTTGGTTGTTAGAATAAAAGTTCGCTGTTATTTATTAACAATCCCTTAATACAGTAATTTTTATTGAGGTAGTTCCACAATGTGAACTATAACAGGACTTGAACATATTAATAGAAGATAAGGAAATAATAAACCAGGAGATACTCCCATGAGTCTTAACTCCTACTGTCAGTGTTAGATTTTACACTGGTGATCTGTGCTGACCTTTAACGCAAACCTTAATTGTGTGGATTATTGTAGTGAAACCCCTATTTTAATTGGAACCACACCAAAAAACCTAAGAAATTGCGTTTAAGTATTGTCTCCTCTCCTGTGGATACACCTTCCCCCTCCATCTTCGTACCACTGATGTTTGCACCAAAGCCATCTCTTCTGATATGACATCCTCATGACTCCTCCCAACCGTTTCCTTTGAATTCTCCACTTCCCTTAGTAGTTCTTTTTGTCTTTGCCAAATTAACCCTGTCCTCTCATTTAGTATAGACCAATCATTGTTGTGAGCTTCCTTTGGGCCTAGTGTTGAACCTCTGTTAGAATTTGTGGTTGTTGAAAACCTCACATCGATTAGGGAAATCTCACATCATAGGTTATATTTTGTGAGGTTGAGTTATGTTTAAAGTTCACTTTTAAGATGATATCAAAGTTTATCTTAACAAGGTTTGTTGGGTCTATTATACCATTCTCTATTGATTATCCATACATATCTATTTTTATGCTTGAGATGTTCATTTCTTGGCGTTAGAAAGTTTGTTAGAGATTTTATAAATGAGTGCAAATATCATCTTGTAAGTCAGTCTATTTTATGAGGTTAGGTTAGACTTCATGTTTATTTTCTAAAAGTGGACGCATGATTGGAAATCTTACTATTGCAGAAAAAGTGCTGAGAAAATTAGTGAATTATGTATTACGGGTTAATTTCCATTATCGCACCGGGGCCTTTCCTCTTGTGTTTTACTTTTCATTTACAGCAGTTAATATTAGGGTTGTGTGCTATATGGTGTATCATACTTGGACAATGTTGTGCCATGGTGTATGTAATTTTTGTATGTGTTTTGTTCAGCTCTAGGAAATTCAACTGTATCCTCAAGTACTCCCGTAGCTGGGGAGAAAAAATCGTTCTCAAATGTCACAAGACTTGGGTTTGCTGCTGCTCATGATTCTCCATCCTTGCAAATTCAAGAAACTAGTGGTCTACACAATAACAATGCTACAACTGATTCCTCTGCCACAACAGGTATTATATGTTTATACAATTTTATATAGTCTGCATGGAAAAATTTGCAAAGTGCTATATAACGGAAGGATCAAGTACTCCAAAAATGTTGTTTTTAACCGTTCTGATTCTGTAGGTTCGAGAAACGGGGAGACACAGTCATACTCCAATGTTATATCAAGAGCAGAATCAAACATAAGCTCGAATGCACCAAAGACTAATGAGTTGGGGAAGAAAGGTAAGAAGCCAAGTCGAGTTCTTCTGTCCACAGCTGGAGGTAGACGTTATTGATTGCTTGGTCTATGGATTCACATGTACTTTATGCTCCTCTAATTCACCTTTTAGCTGTAGATAGGTAGACATGTGTGAAGAGAATAAATGTTTTCACAGCAAGAAACAATCCATGACAGTTGCAAGTTTGGTTTTTTGTTTGTGACTCTGTAGAACTGTGCGTCTTTGCAGATATGTTAAATACTCAAATGTTATAAAGCACATATGGCTGGCCATTAAAATTAGAAGATTATAATTTTAATTGAATATAAGAATGGATTTTATATAACTTGTTTGGAATGTGTACCAATACCATCTGTTTTTGTCTCAATCCTTGATGTTCTCAACTAACCATCAAACATTTTAAGAGATTTCATGGATTTTTATGCTGATATAGCATCTTTAACGTTTAGGAGTAAGTTCAACAAAAATAAAAATACTTAGTTACGCTAATCATTGAAATTTCGTCAAGTTGCACAATATTCTTGTTTATTTCTATAATAACATTTTTTACTGTTTAAATGATATTACACTAGCATTTCCTATACATTTACATTATTTCTTTTTAATTATTTGAAAAATACTACTTTGTGTTTTGCTGAAGAGAATTTTGTAAAGATAAAAAGGCAATGAATAAATTTTGCATAACTATTTATGTAGTTTATTAAATCTAGTGAATGCAATCGATCCCTTGCTAGAACAATTAAAGAAATTGGTAGGTACAATGTTTAGTAAGAATTGGTAGAACTAAATAAAAAATAGATACAAAAACTAAAATGATTTTATAATTTATAATATATAATTTTTCTCTACTATTATATTTTTATAACTTTCTAATATTTATATTTATATTGTATAAGTGTGTGTATATATATATATAAAGTAATTAAGTAATGTATTTAAATTAATTAAACTAGAACTTAAATTAAAAAGATTGATGTATACGTAAGAATGCCCGAAGAATAGAAGCTTGTCATGGTAGCTCTATTTAGCCTTAATGTAGATCCAACGTCTATAAAATCTAATCAAACATGTGTTAAATTGTTTTATTCTTTAAAAGTGGCATTTTTATATTCTTTAGAAATTTTCTTAATTTTATAAAAATGAAGACATTGAATAAGAATTCATATTGATTAATAATTTTTCTCTGAAAATAAAATGTTTTTTTTTAATATTTTATATTAGTTTTTTTTTGACATATTAAACCATGTTAAAATGATTCAATTTCTAATAGAGTCAGTTATAATTTAATCATTGTCTTCATCAATCCAATTATGGAGTTACTTTTGAAAGCCTTGACTAGCATAACAATTTTATATGTAAGACAATGGGTACATTCTTATATTGATCTTTTAAGTTTTGAGAATTTGGTTTTTTCTTTTCAATGACAATAAAAAACTTAATATCTTCAATTAAATTCTTTATTCCGTGGATTTATAAACTATCACGTGAAATGTTAAATCTTAGAAAATACTTTTATTTTAAGTTTTGAGAATTTGTTTTTTTCATTCCAATTACAATAAAATATCTTAATATCTTCAATTAAATTATTTACTCCGTGGTTTTATAAACTATCACTCAAAATCTTAATCTTAAAAAATTATACAATTTATTGTGAGAGTGGTAAAAGTTGTGTTTAAGAGAGTTCAAAGGAAAACATATTGAAAGTTAAAATATATAATTTGATAGTTTAACTTTATTCGAGTCATTTTAGTGTTTTTGTAACGTGAGAGTAACATTGTTAAGTTTTTTTCTTTTCTTGTAACTCTATATTTTGCTTCCCGCGTTCTATCATAATTAGGAATTGATAAAATTAATTTTGGGAGATTTTAAACACCCAAGTACAATGTTTTTTTATTTTATTTTAGTTGTCGCTGTTCAGAGCAAGCGATAGTGAATGTTTCGGGCAATTTTAGCATTCTCAGTTAATATAGATACATATGGCGCTTTTTATTTGGAAAAAAGGTAAAGTTCATTTGTTTTGCTTCCAAAATTGGTAATCTGTAATATTTGCATAAATAACAAATCTAGAATGGAATTGATAGTGCATAAATTGTTTATGGAAAGGACAATCTGGAAAGGAAAATTGTAACCATTTTGGAATATCCTTTATAAAATATATTTTATGAATTCTAGATTTATTATTTTGGAAGTCAAAAATGTGTTACGAAAAGAGTATTCTGGAATGATATTTTTGTCTTTCAAATTTACTATTTTGAAAGTACTTATAATTGCTCCTTATTAGAAATTTAATTTTGAAATAATGTGTGATGCTAGTGATTATGCAGTAGGAGCAGTGATAGGACAAAGGAAAGATTTTTTCAAGTCATACATTACACGAGCCAGGTTTTAAATGAAACTTAAAGTAATTACATTACAACAAAAAAAATTACTTGCTATAGTGTATGCACTTGACAATTTTGATCTTATTTGATAGGTTCTAAAGTTATTGTTTTTACTGATCATGTTGTCATTAAATATTTATTGAATAATTCATATTCTAAACCAAGACTTATACGATGAATATTTTTGTTACAAGAATTTCATTTAGAAATCAAAGATAAGAAGTGATGGCGGACCATCCAAGCTACCATACACAACAATAAGATAGAAGAATTATCTATATAACTAAAGTAGAATACACTTGTATTGGGTTTGTACTTTTAAATACTTTTAAGAGTATGTTGTAGATGAATCAAAGGCACTCTAGAAGATCCTCACTTATTACACAAGCAAGGATCTCTAGAGCCTCTTAAGAGGACATATATGTCTCTGCTTAAGCCACCAAACCTCACCACAGTTAAGCTTGCTTAACTAGGGTTAAGGTAGCTTAAGGAGCAAGCTACCTCATCCTTCTCATCTATAAATACCCCCTTTATGTTCAGATTTGACATAAAGTGAATGAAGAACTCTGAATCAAGAATCCATTCTCTCCCAAATCTCCTTTTGCTAGAAAGCCTAGAAGGCTAGTGAAACCCTTAGAAGGTTGGCCTCACCAACTTCCTCTTCAAAGCATTCATCAACACCAAAACCTATCTACACTTACACTTCACGATTTTTCTTCATTCCTAAAGTCTTTCGATACCTCTCCACACTTCCACCATAATCAAGAGCTTGGAGTGCATCAATAAGGGATGTGAGAACAATGTAGCTGATAATTTATCAAGATTAGAAAATGACGAGGGAACAACAATAGAACCTAAAGTTCTTGCTGAATTTCCACATGAGAAGCTTTTAGTAATTAAGGATAGGTTATGGTTTTCAGACATGGCCAATTTAAAAGCTTTTGGAGCAATTCCGAAGAATTTGGATTGGCACCAAAGAAGTTTTTTTTTTAAATGTGATAATCATTATGTATGAGATGATCCTCATTTGTTTAAAATTAGTGCAGATAATTTGTTGTGAAGATGTGTTCCACTAGATAAAGCCAAGAGAATCATATGGCAATGCCATAGTTCATAAATATGGAGGACATTTTAATGGGGAAATGACAACTGCGAAAATTATCCAATCAGGTTTCTTTTGCCCTTCATTATTCAAAGATGCACATACTTTAGCACAAAGATGTGATAGGTGCCAAAGAACAGGAAGCATCTATCAAAGACATGAGATGCCATTACAAAACATTCAAGAAATTAAAGTTTTTTGATTGTTGGGGCATTGATTTCATAGACCACTTCCATTTTCTTTTTCAAATGAATATATATTATTGGCAGTTGAGAATGTCTCTAGATGGGTTGAAGCAATTCCATCACAAAATGCAGATTCTAAGACAGTCATTAAATTTCTTAAAAGGAATATTTTTTGTAGGTTTGGTACTCCCAGAGTATTAATACGTGATGGTGGTTCTCACTTTTGTAATACCTAGTTGAAGAAAGTTTAGAAAATTATGGTGTTAGCCATAAAGTAGCTTCAATCTATAATCCACAAACAAATAGGCAAGCAGAAGTTTCTAATAGAGAAATAAAGAAAATTTTAGAGAAAACAGTGGCCCCATCTAGAAAAAATTGGTCAATCAAGATCGATGAAGCTTTATGGACTTATAAGACTGCATATAAAACCCTACTACTCTTTCTCTATTTCAATTTATCTATGGGAAAGCATGTCATCTTCCATTAGAATTGGAATACAAGCACATTGGGCATTGAAGATGTTAAATTTATATGTTAAAGTTGTTGGGGAGAATAGAAAACTCCAAATTCAGAAACTTGAGAAGTTGAGATTAAATGCATATAGTTCCTCAAAGCTCTATAACGAATGCACAAAGAAATATCATGACAAGAAGATTGTAGAAAGAAATTTTCATATTGGCCAATATGTGTTGTTACTTAATTCCAAATTGAGACTTTTTTCCTGGAAAGTTAAAATCTATTTGGTCAGACCCTTATATTGTGAAGGAAGTTAAGCCATATGGAGCAATAGAGTTAGAAGACCAAATATCAAATAGAAGATGGGTAGTAAATGGTCAAAGGGTGAAGCCATATTTGGGTAATTAGAAGGAAGAACTCACTATTGTGATTCTTTTAAATGGACCTTATATGACGTTAAACAAGTGCTTATGGGGAGGCAAGCCTATATATATATATATATATATATATTATTGTGATTTATTATTTTAATTTTTGTTTTGATTTTTGCTCCTAAATCCATATTTTTGTGTAAATTCAAGATTTTTGTGCAGGAAACTTGCCCAAAAATGATATAGCTCGCCTAAGCAAGTTAGGCATTTTAAGAGGGATGCTCTCTGAAGTACTCTCGCCCAAGCGAGATAAATCTTGCTTATGCGAGATTCCACTTATACAATTGCCTAGTCGAGATATTGCTCGCTTGAGCAAGTTTGACGATCCAAAAGTACGTAATTAAGGGCAACCCATCCCCTAAATGCCTCCAGATTAATTTGAAGCCTGGGATAGGTATTTTTATGATACATGAAAATTTAACAGGATGATTGATTAGAACAGAGAATGACAAATCATAAGGAATGAGACTAATTAAACCAAATACGTGTGTGAATCTTAAACAATTTTGAGAGGTTTACTGATGAATTTGACCGTTGTGGTTGCTTAATTTTTACTTTATGTTACATTATAAAAGAGCATGATGATGATTAAGACATTTGTGTTAATTAGGAGCTAAGAGCCAAATAGTCAACCTTTATGTAAATAGAATTCATTTTTTTATAACCCTATTGTGCCAAGAATTTTTGTTATTATTGCACCCTAAACCTTTAATGATATATTTGCCTACCCATTGACATGTTTAAGGAAGGAGAACATAAATGCAATATTTATAGAAAAGGGAATGATTGGTTCTAATTGTTTTTGAGTTTAAATAATAAAGTTGTTGGAAATAGGAATAATTTATTTTTATTATTTGAAAAATAAAATAGAAAAGAAAAGAAAGAAATTCATGTGGAAATCATGAATAAGTAAAAAAGAAAATAAGGAAATGTGTGAAGTCAAAGAAAATGGTGATTAGATGATACATATTGTACCGCCCTGGTAGTTGGAAGTGATGACGTGGCATCCAGCTACAGTATAGGCGTGTTGACAAGACGCCAGGTTGGCAGAAGGGAAGGAAGTCGGGGGACTCGTGTAGTCGCCAGTTATTAAGTTGGTGTGCTCCGATCTCCAGCATACCAGAACCGGCGATCACCGG
>Ga0123342_1004334_pt1 | contig 21722 bp, 16 predicted proteins | sample Turbeawhitnodule_FD_89960 | JGI IMG/M metagenome (GOLD analysis project Ga0123342, IMG submission 89960) | Root nodule microbial communities of legume samples collected from Mexico - Turtle bean Mexico white nodule | ecosystem: Host-associated > Plants > Roots > Nodule | place: Mexico: Nepantla...
AAATAATATTTATAAAAAAAAAAACAATAATAGAGAGATATAGATATAAATAAAAAGAAATTATAGAGATATATATTATATAATTTATATAATATATATATATATATATATATATATATATATATATATATATATATATATATATATATATACTATATATATATATATATATATATAGTATATGGTTCTTTGAAGAAGGTGACATTTGGCACAACGTGAGATCCAATATGAAACCAACTAAAACTTGCCTGGTTAAGTTTGAACTTCAATTTACAACTCACAAATCTGAATATAGTAGTGGTGTTTTCTTTTTCTTTTTTGTCTTTTTTGTGAATGTTATTATGGATTGAAAAAAGTGGCTATTGAGGTCAAATTTAAAATAATGCTGTTGTTCCTAGGAATTGATGACATGCATGCTGGCACATTTTAATATCTAATTGAAGGGTGCATTAAGATTAATAATATGCATGAAAAAAATTAAAGAAAAAAAAAACTTGCAAAAAGATTAAAGAAATGGCAAGCTATTGTAACAAGAGTATGAAGTTTTTATCTTTACGTATATGAAAAAAAATAAATTCAACCCTTATTTCCCTGCTTTGAATTGATATTTAATATTTTTTAATATATTATAATTTTTTTATAAACAACTGCAATGAAATATCAAATATATAACGTTAATATTGATTTCTAATTACACAGTTTTCATTTGCAATGCATATTTTTAACACAATAAAATATAGATCTAATTAAGACATTTAACTTTAATTTAAAAATAATTTATTTATCAAAATTTTAATATATAAACTTGTAAGATAGGCAAGCCTATATTACGGAAGAGACATAATTTATGAGAAGAAAAAACTTGATGTTATAAAAAATATATTTGAAGTCTAAAATTTAATATACTAGTGTAAACTTTTTATATTTGAAAGGATAAATATAAAATAAATAGTATAGACTTTTAGGTTTATAAATGTATCCTGTAGTATTTAAAAATGAAACCAGGGATTAAATTTTCATTAGAAAAAAATTAGCATATGTAAATATATATAATAGAAATTAAGTTTTAAAAATATTTTAATAAATATTCCTCCTATCCCTGCGTCTAGGGATGACAATGCGAGTCTACCCACCTCGCATAGGTGTCCTGCATTGAGTTCACAAAATGCGGGTCGAGTTTGTTAGAATGTGTGGCCAAAATAGAGGGGTGAATTGTTTTCACAAGATTTTCGCAAAGTTTGGTAGTAGAATGAAAATGTTTGTAACAATCAACCAATTGATTTTCTGTTCAACTGGATAAAATATCAGATTACAGTTTTTTTATGAAGAATCAACCAGTTGTTTTATCGAAACAATTGATTGTTTATACCAGAAAACAAAGAACATAATATAAAGAAGTATATAGAAACCTTTAAAAACAGTTTGAAATTCATAACAAAATTCTGTTTAAAAAACAATTGATTGATTTGAAAAAAAACTTGTACCGTCCTGTCCCCGAGCGTTGACCAAAGTCAAAGTCAAAGTCAAACACGTGGTGGGACCCGCCAAGGACCTCAAGGGAGAAATTCAATAGGTTGACCACTTTGGGCGTCGCTAGAAGTGGGCGTCGCCAGAGGTAGGCGTCGCTGATGTCACCCCCCGATACCCACGGGTAGGGAAGACCGTGGAAGGGGCGACACGTCAGAGGTCACGGTACGGGCGAGGAGGCTTCGGACCCCGGTACCTCAGAGCAGTAATAAAGAGAAGAGAAAGGTGGCTTCAAGGCCATAGTCCCAGTACCAGTAGGGGGTAACCTGACTCGTGAAGTACCCATGCCACCTCTGGAGAATCCCTGAGACAGATACGACCTAGGAGAGGGCCACGCCCAGGGGCGAACCATGTGCATGGTACGAGAGGAAGGCAGATACACTCCCAAGGCGAGTGACTAGAAGCTGGGGTGCATGAGTTGGCACCCAAGTAGTCACCCTTCGCGCCAGATGCACTCCAGAGAAGGAGGACTTACACGTTGGAGTTTCCCTAAGTTGGGTTACAGCGTTGTAAGGCCTTCCACGTGGAATGGCGGTTAAATCAGAAGGACACGTGGCAGTAAGCACAAAAACATCAAGGTATATAAGCTTCTCTGAAAGTTTACTAAGGTACGTTTTATCAGTTGCACATTTTACTCAGTTTACACACTCACTCAAGAGAAAGAGAGAACAAAGTTAGTTACGATTCAGTTACGGTTCTCCGATACGGAGGTTTTGATGTTTCTTGCTTTGCTGACTTGATCGTCGGAGTGCAAACGGCCGCGAGGGCGCCCTTTGCTCACTTCATTTCAGGTACTCACGACGGCGTAAGGCGGAGATCTGAGTTGAAGACGAAGGAGTCCTTGATCGCAAGTTAGAGCCACTTATGAAGACTTTCTCAGTCAACCGGCAGGAACATTTGGCGCCCACCGTGGGGCCGATTTAAAACATCATCTCCCACGGCAAGTGTTGGAGATTTTCAGTCGCAGTTTTCGAGATCAGGTTTCAAGAATCGTCCAAAATCCACAGTTCATCGCGAAGTTCAATTCAGTTCGTTGTTTGTTAGTGATTGTTTGAAGTCTGTTGAAGATACGTTGTTGCTCGTGGTTTCCACCGGTCATTTTCCGATTGAATTCAGTTTTCACCGGTTGTTCGTCAATCTAGTTCGAGTTCTCGTCGTTTTCTTCATCTTCTTGAAGTTTCAACTGTTCGTTCTTTAGTTTCACCAAGTTCTCACCGTTCGTTCTCAATCTCGTTCGATTCCACCGGAGAGTTTGTTAGAACCGCCGTAACAGTTAGAAGAGTTTCAAGAAATCGCTGAAAATGAGAACCACCAGGGAAAGTTCGACGCGCGCTGAGAGTGGAGACATGACCATGCAGCAGGTCATGGATATGATGCAGGGATTGCAGGAGGCATTGGCGGCATCGAAGGTTGAACAAGAACGCATGCAGGCGGATCTCGCGGCGTCTCAGGCGAGAAACGAAGAGCTTTGTCTTACGAATGAGGAGTTGCGCTGCGGGTTGCGCAACAACTCAGGGCTACGTGATACAGATGATCACGAGTGTTTCACTCCACCAAGGGAATTCTCTACGCCGTTCTCGCAGTCGATTCTGGAGGAGGTAATTCCTAACACGTTCGTAGGTCCTAAGGTGATTTTCACTGGGATGGAAGATCCCGAAGCACATCTCACTGCGTTCCACATGCAGATAATGCTAGTAGGCGGCTCCGATGCCGTAAGGTGCAAGCTCTTTATGAGCACGTTGACTGGGATGGCCATGGATTGGTTCATCAGCCTTCCAGACGACCATATCACATCTTTCGCACAACTTTCCCAGCTATTCAGGGAGCAGTACCTAGCAAATAGGGCTCCACCACCAGTTTCGTATGACTTGTTTGACGTGAAGCAGTATCAAGGCGAGAGCTTGAAGGAGTATATCAATCGCTTCGGGGCTCAGGTGGTGAAGGTTGGCACCACGGAGGAGCCCATGATTGTCTACGCATTCAGAAAGGGGGTGTGCCCTTGGCCTTTTTGCGAGTCAATCATTCGCAACCGCCCCCGAACTTTTGCTGAGATAAGGCGTCGTGTTGTGGAACACATCGCCACTGAGGGCGAGATGTGCGAGAAGCGCACAAGCGTTGCACCCACACGCCCGAGAGCATTGTCGCGTGCACAACCTGCCAGGGTCAACGAGGCAGCGACGGGAAGGAAGAACCAGGAGAGGATACGCCCATACGAGGCGAGGAGGCCCCAAGCTAGGGGTCGAGCAGAGGGAAACAGGCCGGCGAGGGAAGGGAATAGGCCGATAAGGCACAACTCCGTGGTGGAGCTTAAAGATCTTATTGCTGTGCCAAACATAGCTGACAGGCTGAGGCCACCAGTGAAGACAGATAAAGTGCTGGGACCTCACAAAGACTCGTGGTGCGAATTCCACGAGGCATTTGGGCACCACATCAACAACTGCTTGGCGTTGGGCCATCAGTTAGATGAACTGGTGAAGAATGGTTTCCTGAAAGATTACATGGCCGGGTCTGCTACGGCCACGGCCTTGGCAGTACCAGAGGAAGATCAGGCACACGAGATGCCAATACACGGAGAAGTACACACCATCTCTAGTGGTTTCTCCGGGGGAGGGCCCACTACCTCTCAGCGTAAGAGGTATGTGAGGTCAGCGAATTCAGTTGCTGGAGAGGGTTCAGACGACCCGTGGGAGACAGAACTGGTGTTCACAAAAGCTGATCTACATGATGTCGTCCCACATGACAATGACCCCGTGGTCATTTCGGTTGTCATAGCTGGGAGAAAGGTGCATAGATTTCTCGTCGACCAGGGCAGTTCTGCAGATGTCATGTTTTGGTTGACCTTCAACAAGCTGCAGTTTTCCCCTGACCTGCTGAGACCCTACACTGGATGCTTGTATGGGTTTGCAGGGGACCAAGTGGAGGTACGTGGCTACTTGGAGCTAAGGACGACGTTTACGGATGGAACGACGTCCCGTACAGAGAGCATTCGATACTTGGTAGTCAATGCCAATTTAGCTTACAATATTCTGTTGGGTAGGTCAGCGCTGAATAGGCTAAGAGCAGTGGCTTCCACGCACCACATGAAGATGAAGCTGCCAAACCTTAGTGGCAAGGTGATCGTCATCAAGTCTAATCAAGAGGAGGCCCGAAAATGCTACGAGAACAGCTTAAAAACGAAAAGGGGCGTAGTCATGGTGATGGAACGCTCGCCCGTTTTAGATACGCCAATGGAGGTAGAGCCCTTGGAAGAGGCGACGCCCGCAGAGTCAACGCCTGTCGAGGCCTCACCCGCGGAGGCGACGCCCAGGGAAGACGCGCCCTCAGAAGAAGCACATGGGGAGGCCTCGCCCATGGAAGAAATATCCGAGGGGGCCTCGCCCATGGAAGAAATATCAGAGGAGGTCACGCCTGAAGCACCTGATGGGGCGACGCCTATAAGAGAAGGCAGCAGAGGCAAGTCTTGTGCGGAGAGTGTGCGAGACAGGCGACCCCAACCAATGGACAACGTGGTGGAGAGGCAGATAGGTGGCAAGGTATTCAAGTTGGGACGTTTGCTAAGCCAGGAGGAACAAGACGAAGTGGCGGCGATGATCTCGCGCCACCTAGATACGTTCGCATGGTCCGCCTTGGACATGCCAGGCATCGACCCAGATTTCCTATGCCACCACCTCACCATGGATCCCAAGGTCCGCCCTGTACGACAAAGGAGAAGGAAGTTCAACGAGGAGAGGTGCCTCATCGTGCAGGAGGAGACGCAGAAATTGCTAAGTGCTGGGCATATCAGGGAGATCCAATACCCTGAGTGGCTGGCCAATGTCGTCTTAGTGAAGAAGGCGAACGGAAAATGGAGAATGTGCGTCGACTTCACGGATTTGAATAAGGCGTGCCCTAAAGATTCGTACCCCTTACCTAGCATCGACGCATTGGTGGATAGCGCTTCAGGGTGTAAGATGTTGAGCTTCTTGGATGCATTCTCGAGGTACAATCAGATAAAGATGCATCCAAGGGATGAGAGCAAAACGACGTTCATGAAGGAGACGTGCAGTTACTGCTATAAGGTGATGCCGTTTGGGCTGAAGAACGCGGGCGCCACCTACCAGAGACTAATGGATAAGGTTCTTGCACCCATGCTGGGAAGGAACGTGCAGGCCTACGTAGATGACATGGTGGTGACCTCGCAGGAGAGGGCGCGACACATAATGGATCTGGAAGAGCTGTTTGCCACCATATCAAAGTACCGTCTCAAGTTGAACCCCGAGAAGTGCGTCTTCGGGGTTGAGGCGGGTAAATTTTTGGGCTTTATGCTCACAGAAACGGGAATAGAGGCGAACCCTGATAAGTGCGCAACTATCATTGCCATGAGGAGTCCAACCTCAGTAAAAGAAGTACAACAACTTACTGGGCGAATGACAGCTTTGTCAAGGTTCGTGTCTGCTGGAGGTGAGAAGGGCCACCCCTACTTTCAGTGCCTCAAGAGGAACAACCGCTTTGCGTGGACCGATGAGTGCGAAGCAGCATTCCTCAAGCTGAAGGAGTACTTGGCGACGCCTCCGGTGTTGTGCAAACCACGGGCAGGCGTCCCCCTTCGTTTGTACTTTGCTGTGACTGAGTGGGCTATCAGCTCTTTGCTGGTCCAGGAGCAGGATCAAGTGCAGAAGCCCATCTACTTCGTAAGCAAGGCTTTGCAAGGCCCCGAGTCGAGGTACCAGTCGTTGGAGAAGGCGGCGCTGGCAGTAGTGTTCTCGGCCAGGAGGCTCCGCCACTATTTTCATAGCTTCACAGTGGTGGTGATGACGGACCTCCCCATTCAGAAGGTACTTCAGAAGCCAGATGTCGCTGAGAGGATGGTTCGCTGGGCAGTGGAGCTGTCAGAGTTTGATATCCAGTACGAGCCTAGGGGATTCATCAAAGGGAAAGTCTACGCAGATTTTGTTACAGAGCTCTCACCAGGAGGTGCCCCCCAAGAGGTGGAGTTAGGATCACAGTGGATGCTCTCAGTGGATGGATCCTCCAATCAACAGTGGAGCGGTGCGGGAATAGTCTTGGAGGGGCCTAATGGGGTGTTGATCGAGCAAGCCCTACGTTTCGCCTTCAAGGCAAGTAATAACCAAGCTGAGTATGAGGCTTTAATCGCTGGAATGCTCTTGGCCAAGGAGATGGGTGCGCAGAGCCTCTTGGCAAAGAGTGATTCGCAGTTGGTCACAGGGCAGGTGACTGGGGAGTATCAGGCAAAAGACCCGCAGATGGCGGCGTATCTGAAGTATGTCAAAGTGTTGAGGGGAGCTTTCGCTACGTTTGAGCTGGTGCATCTCCCTAGAGAACAAAATGCCAGAGCTGACCTGCTCGCCAAGCTGGCTAGCTCAGGCAAGGGGGAAAGGCAGAGGACGGTCATTCAAGAAACGCTCAAAACGCCATGAAAGTTTGTGGCAGACAATAGGGTGGATGTTCTTCACATGAGTGTGGCGAGAGGAAAGCTAAGGAGCCATCGCTCTTTGATTCAAGATACGACGAGGACACCCTGCGTCAGCTCCTATGCGGCCTCGCCCGAAGAAGAGAAGTGTGTGCAAGTATGTGCCTTGGAAAAAGGGGACACGTGGATGACGCCTTATAGGCAATACATTGCAATGGGATTCTCCCAGCAGAGCCTGGAGAGGGAAAGAGGATAAAGAAGAACTCTGCAAGGTACACTCTCGTTGATGGAGTGCTATTTAGGAATGGGTTCACACACCCAATTCTGACATGTGTGAGTGGCGATGAGTGTACGAGGATCATGTCGGAACTCCACGAGGGGATTTGTGGAAGCCACGTAGGGGGAAGATCATTAGCTTCCAAGGTGATTCGTGCAGGGTTTTATTGGCCATCGGTGAGGGAGGATTGTGTGAGATACGCCCAGCGATGCAAGCAGTGTCAGATGCATGCTGACTGGCACAAGGCGCCTCCAGAGGAGCTGAGATCGATTTACAGCCCGTGGCCTTTCCACACATGGGGAATCGATATTCTGGGGCCTTTCCCTTTGGCGATAAGGCAGATGAAGTACTTGATAGTCGCCATCGAGTACTTCACGAAGTGGATAGAGGCAGAACCAGTGGCCCAGATCATTGCGCACAAGGTAGAACACTTTGTTTGGAAGAACATTGTATGTCGTTTCGGGGTGCCGAGGCATCTCATCTTAGGTAATGGCACTCAGTTCGCGAGCCAACAGTTGGGGAAGCTGTGTGTAGAGGTAGGAATCAAGCAAGTGTTCGCATCAGTCGAACACCCCCAAACGAATGGGCAGGTAGAGTCTGCGAATAGAATTTTGCTGAGGGGGTTGAAGCGAAGACTGGAGAAAGCTAAAGGGGCGTGGGCAGAAGAAGTGCCAAGGATTGTGTGGGCTTACCACACCACGCCTCAATCTTCCACCATGGAGACGCCTTTCAGCCTAGTATACGAGTCAGACGCCATGACCCCAGTGGAGATTCACGAGAGTTCCCCGCGTTTTCTAAGCTTTGTGGCAGAGGAGTCCAACGAAGAAAGAAAGGTGAATCTAGACTTGTTAAACGAGGCCAGAGAAGAGGCGAGGATAAAGGCTGAAGCCGTGAAGAGAAGAATGGAGCCATCAGTACAACTCTAAGGTGAAGCTGCGGCAATTCCAAGTGGCTGACCTGGTCATGCGGAAAGCTCATCCTTATAAGTTGGAGAACAAGTTGTCTCCCAAGTGGACCGGACCCTTCAGAGTAACCGAAGCCAAGGGGAATGGTTCGTACAAGCTCGAGACTCTGGAAGGAGGTCCCATCCCACGTAGCTGGAACGCAGCCAATTTAAAGTTTTATTTTAGCTAAAAACATTGTGTAGTACACAGTTTAAAAGGGGACACTCTTTTTCCCTTTCGGGGGTTTTTTAATGAGGTCACCCAAGTAAAAAAAGAAGTTCAAGAAAACTTTGTCTCAGTTTTTTCTTCTCTCACAACGTAAAAGCAAAGATTAAGAAACAAAAACAAAGGCTCAAGGCGTCACTAGGGGTAGGCGTCGCGAGGCGTAGGCGTCGCCAGGGATAGGCGACGCCAGGTGTAGGCGTCGCCAGGCGTAGGCATCGCCAGGTAGAGGCATCGCCAGATAAGGGAGCGGGCGCCGAGTGCACAAACCAGCTTGAACGAGTCGACACACCAAAGCAAGTGACGGGAGCACACTCTCGGGCGCGGGCGTCGAGTTGAAAGGTACGCATAGTATAAGTTAAAATCCGAGCGTCTAGTTCCTGAGCAGGGGTTAAGGGATTCCTTCGGGACGCCCCCTCCTAAGGTGAGAACGGCTAACCCCGGTGTCTGATGTTTAGACACCTCGCAAGGAAGTGGCGGGGGGCGTTTCCTTCGAGCGTGGGCATCAGACAGTAAGAAGTTTCGGAGCAGTGGAGAACCAGGTCACTTGGTGCAGATACACGCAATTAAGGAGAAGTGCCATCCTTCGGGAAACCTTCTCCTTAGGCGTAATCACCAAAATCTCTGGTCATCTTGGTGTTTAGACACACCAGGGACGACACAATGATGTTTCCAACACGCCTCTCCCTGGGCGTGGGGACCAAGAACACTGATCGCTTTGGTGTTTTCAGACACCCTGAGGACGAAACGGCACTACCCCCGGGCAGGCCTCTTCTCAGGCGTGGGCACCAAGCGCGCAGAGATAAGGGCTAAGTTGCCTTGGTGTTTAGACACCCCGTGGACGATACGGCGCTGCTGTAATAGGCCTTTCCACGGGCGTGGGCACCAAAGCGTGACTTTGTCCCAACTGTTTAGGCACGCTGACGACGATTCGACCTCGCGTTCAGCGGGTCTCTCCTCGAGCATGGACACCCAATACAGATAAGATAAGCCCTCCTCGCCCTCGAGCGATGTCGAGGCCACAGAAGAAGAGATAAAGTCCTCCCTCGCCCTTGAGCGACGTCGAGGCCATAGAAGAGATGAGACCAGTGGCGCCTTTGGCAGTAAGCGCCTTAGGGCTCAAGAAAAGTAAGTAAAAGAGCAAGTTGAAGATTTTTACAAGTAAAAAAGGCGAGAGAAATTCGAAGAGCGAGAAGAAGAAGCATAGAGAACGCAAGCTATCAAAAGCAGCAAGAGCAGAAAGGAAAACACGAGAGCGTGAAGCCAAAAGATAAGTTATATTAAGAAATACAGGGAAGAAGATGTTCATAGCAATTACAAAAAGAGCAATTACGTACATGATTACAAAGTTTTACAAAGGAAAAGCTAATCTTCAGGAGCCGTCAAAGGCACGATTTTGCCTTCGACCACTTCATTGAAGGGACTACACTCCGAGACGTTGATGCCAGGGTTTGCGCAAGCCGCTTGAACAAGGGCCTCAGCAAACCCATTAGTGAACCCCGTCGCAGCCTCTTCGATTAACTTTTCCTCTGTGGCCTTAAAGTTCTCAGCTTGAGAGGCCATCTCTTGGTCTTTGGCCACCAAAGCAGCAACCAGCTCCTGAACTTTGGCCTGTAGAGTTGTGTTTTCGGCAGTTAGCAAGTTGCAATCATTAGTTTTGGCCTCAAGGGCTGCCTCAGCTTTTCCCAGTTTCTGCTCCCGGTCGACGCAGTGGGCTTCAAGCTTCTTCTGTTGGATCTTAGAAGTCTCCACCTCGCCTTCAAGCTCCACATCTTTAACGTGAAAGGGAACAACCTGGTTAAGAAGCTCAACATGGGCTTGCCCCGCCTCATGCAGTCGTTTGCTGGCCTCCTCTTTGGCCTTCTGTGCCACCTTCAGAGAGACCCTGTATGCCTCCTCCTAGCGTTCCCAGCGTTTTTTCTCCTCTTCCAGGGAGGCAAATTTCTTCTCCAAAGCTTGAAAGGCAGAGGCCTCGATAGCTTTGGCTTTAGCTTGGTCTCGCCAAGTGTTGGCACAGGCGATGAAGGCACCCATGTAGTAATTCATGCCTTCCTTCTTGGGCCCTTCAGTCTGGCTGCGTGGAGACATCTTTTCCAGGTAACCCCTCAATGTGTCTTGGATTGGTAGGGGAAGCTCTGGTGCAGGTGCAGGTTGAGCAGGTTCAGATTCAACCCCGCCCTCCAAGGCCATTGGTTGTGGAGGTGAGGTGGCACTTGGAGGGTGCTCCCTAAGTGACTCAGCCCCATGTGAAGAGGAAGACGTGGAGGTAGCAACCTGAGGGGCAACGCGGGTAGTCCTCCTTCTTTTGAAGACTTGCCCTTCAACAGAATCTTCCTCGTCCTCTGAAGGTACCACCACCACCCCTTTGCCATTATCAAGGGGGGCTGGTGCAGCAGTGGATGCGGCTAGGGCGAGAGACATGGCTGCTATGGGAGGCGGCGACTGTGGGGTTTGAGTTGGAGATGGTAGAGTTTGGGGAGTGGTTGTTGGAGGTGGACATTGGGGGCGAAGGGTGGGGGAGGTAGGGGCGTTTTCAGAGGTTGGAGGAACGGAGACCCCACCCCCTTTCGATGAAGCAGACTTCATGGCTTGGGCAAGTCTCCATCTCCTTTGCTTGTCCATTTTTGAGTCTGTATCAAGAGGGCAAACACAGTGAGAGTTAAGCACAAGCTAAATTATGACATGAGAAAGCATATAAATCATGCACAAAGCAAAAAACAAGCAGAAGCAAAGAATAAAGGATTAAAGAAGGTGGTTCTCGTACTTATGTAACTAGCAAGGGCTTCAACATTGTACTCACGACCTATCAGAATTGAGGTGTCGAAGTCCCTACCCACGCGAGAAATTGAGAGGAAGGGAAACAGAGAAATGGGGAAGAAGAGTGCAAATGCGAAAAAAATAAACAGGCCCAGACAGTTATATCAGTACAAAAGTTAAAGGGGAGAGCCATTGAAGGAGAAAAATCATACCTTTTGAGTATCTGGTTGGATAAAGATTGGAAGCACGAAGAAGAGAGCAAATATTGCAGAGAAAGCTCGGGAAGATGAACAGTGAGTAGAATGCGAAAAAGTGATGAAACAGTAACTGGGAGCGTGCGTTTTTGAAAGATATAACGTAAACTTAAGGAGCGCGAGAGGCGTTAAGTTGTGGCCGTGCGATTGGGCCACGTGTCAAGAGATTAAAGCATAACTTAAAGTGTCACATCCTCAGCGCAGAGAATGTCACGTCAGCTGCTCAGAGAATGTCACATCATCAGGAATGCCACATGGATGATAGGGCGAGGCCTTAGTCTTTTTGCTGAAACAAGTGTCAGCTCAAGACTGGGGGGCTTGTGTACCGTCCCGTCCCCGAGCATTGACCAAAGTCAAAGTCAAAGTCAAAGTCAAACACGTGGTGGGACCTGCCAAGGGCCTCAAAGGAGAAAGTCAATAGGTTGACCATTGGGCGTCACCAGAAGTGGGCGTCGCCAGAAGTGGGCGTCGCCAGAGGTAGGCGTCGTCAGGTGTGGGCGTCGCCAAGTTGAGGCGTCGCTAATGTCACCCCCCGATACCCACGGGTAGGGAAGACCGTGGAGGGGGCGACACAGTCAGAGGTCACGGTACGGGCGAGGAGGCCTCGGGCCCTGGTAACTCAGAGCAGTAATAAAGAGAAGAGAAAGGTGGCTTCAAGGCCATAGTCCCAGTACCAGTAGGGGGTAACCTGACTCGTGAAGTACCCACGCCACTTCTGGAAAATCCCTGGGACAGATACGACCCGGGAGAGGGCCACGCCCAGGGGCGAACCATGTGCATGGTATGAGAGGAAGGCAGATACACTCCAAGGGCGAGTGACTAGAAGCTGGGGCGCATGAGTTGGCACCCAGGTAGTCACCCCTCGCGCCAGATGCACTCCAGAGAAGGAGGACTTACAGGTTGGAGTTTCCCTAAGTTGGGTTAAAGCGTTGTAAGGCCTTCCACGTGGAATGGCGGTTAAGTCAGAAGGACACGTGGCAGTAAGCACAAAAACATCAAGGTATATAAGCTTCTCTGAAAGTTTACTAAGGTACGTTTTATCAGTTGCACATTTTACTCAGTTTACACACTCACTCAGAGAGAAAGAGAGAACAAAGTTAGTTACAATTCAGTTACGGTTCTCCGATACGGAGGTTTTGATGTTTCTTGGTTTGCTGACTTGATCGTCGGAGTGCAAACGGCCGCGAGGGCACCCTTTGCTCACTTCATTTCAGGTACTCACGACGGTGTAAGACAGAGATCTGAGTTGAAGATGAAGGAGTCCTTGATCGCAAGTTAGAGCCACGCACAAAGACTTTCTCAGTCAACCGGCAGGAACAAAACTGATTGATTTATTTTTCTATTAACGATATAACATAAAACAAGTTGTTTTATCGAAATAATCGACTATTTTTGCCTTACAGAAAAGAGAAAAGAAAAAAAGTTTTTTCAAAACCTTTGGAGAACACTAAGTGCCAATCTACCAGTTGTTTCAACAAATCAATTGATAAAAAACTTGTTGTAGTCACAAGACCTTGAACAATAGTTTTTTCAACTTATTGAAAACTCAAAACAACTGATTAAAATTCACTCAACCTTTAGAAAACATTTCTTTCAAAAAGAGATAAAGAATCAAGTGAGCTTGAATCAATAATAGATGTGAATTGACAATTCAAAAACTACTAAACAACACACACAAACACAACATCAGATTCTTCAAGTCTTCAAAGCAGTTTTAGAAGCATCAAAGCAGTTTTAGAAGCATCAAAGCACCTTGTTCAACTGGGTTAGCCCGTGCCATATAGAAAGTGTGGGTTAATTTTATTGTCCGGTCCTGCATGTGGGTTGGCCCGCAAACATGTGATCAACTCGCATAAGAAATATATTTTTTAAATCAATGAAAAATAAACTTTTGAATATATATTTTGAAAAAAAATATTTAGTTTGTTTATTAAGTTAGTTTTTTTCTTATTTAGATGAATTAGGTAAATGGTCTCACATTATTATTGTCACGACACATGTGTAATAAAATGTTTTAATTTTCAAGGTAATTTGAATTTCAATAATACTAATAAACTAGCGTGGGGAAAAGGCGAGGACTCTTCGGCCCTCGGCACCCAAAGAGAAAGACGAGTCAGAAAGGTGGCATGAGGGCCACATCCTAGCTATCAGTATAGAGAAGCCCAGACCACGAAGACCATGCATAAAGGTGTAGGGAAGCGGTAGTACGCCCCACCGCTAGAGAACCACTGGAACCGATACGACTCGGTAGAGTCTCGTTCCAGGGGCGATCCACATGCATGGGACGTGAGGGGGCAGTGTACGCTCAGTATGGATGATCCCTCTGATATTGGGCGTATGAGTTGACGCCTGAGTGGTCATCCCGCGCCAGTTGCACTTCGAAAGGGCAGCCTCACTTACTGGAGTCAACCTTAGCTTGGGTTACGATGACGTGAGGGCCTGCCTGTAGTGATGCTTGAGTCAGAGGTAGCCACGTGGCAAAAGCGCTTAAGTCAAAGGTATATAAGCTTTTCTGAAAGACTTAGGGAGGTACGTTTTCACACTTTACACACAAGTAATATGAGAACGAGAGAGAATTCAGTTACGCGCTTCCTTGAGCACGGTGTTCATAGTGTTTTGTGACAGAGGTGCAACGGTGTTTTCTGCCATTACTGACTTGAGCGTTGGAGTGCAAACGGTCGCGAGGGCGCCCATTTGTCTCTTTGTTTCAGGTATTCACGGCGGCGAAGGGTGAAGATTGGAACGAAGGCAAAGGAGTCCTTGAAACGCAGCTCGTAGCTACGCACGAAGGTGATCGAGTCAACCGGCAGGAATATTTTGGTGCCCACCGTGGGGCCTGATCTAAAACAGCAGTCCCACCTTAAGAAGTTCGAGTTCCAGTAGCGACAGTGAAGTTCGTGGAGGTTTTCCAAGATTCTTGAAAGATTCATCGGGAATCCTCAAGATTTGCTCAGTTTCACCGAAGGAAGTTCCAAGATTTGCCGAAAGTGTTTAAGATTCACAAAGAAACAGTGAAGAATGAGGACTACGAAGCAGAGTTCTACAACACGCGCAGAGAGTGATGGCATGACCTTGCAGCAGGTCATGGAGGTGATGCAAGGCCTTCAAGAGGCGATGGCGGCATCGAGGGCGGAGTAAGAACGCATTCAGTTGGATCTTGCGGCGTCGCAGGCAAGAAACGAAGAGTTGTGCCGTGCGAACGAAGAGTTGCGCCGCGGGATGCGCAACCACCCTAGGAGTTGCGAAGCAGAAGATCGCGAGTGCTTCACGCCATCCAGGGAGTTCCCCATGCCATTTTCGCAGTCCATTATGGAAGCGGTGATACCACCCACGTTCCTAGGCCCGAAGGTTACGTTCATTGGGATAGAAGATCCAGAGGCGCACCTCACTGCGTTCCATACGCAGATGATGCTTGTCGGCGGTTCTGACGCCGTGAGGTGCAAGTTATTCATGAGCACGCTGGCAATGGACTGGTTCATCAGCCTTCCAGACGACCACGTGACATCATTTGTGCAGCTATCACAGCTATTTAGGGTGCAGTATATCGTGAACCGGGCTCCCCCACTAGTGTCGTATGATCTCTTCGACATGAAGCAGTACCAGGGGGAGACGTTGAAGGAGTACATCAACCGTTTTGAGGCACATGTGGTGAAGGTTGGCACCACAGAGGAGCCGATGATAGTGTATGCGTTTAGGAAGGGGATCTGTCCTGGGCCTTTTTGTGAGTCGCTCATCAGAAACCGCCCCAGAACGTTCGCAGAGATCAGACGTCGCGCGGTGGAGCACATTGCGACAAAGGGAGAGGTATGCAAGAAACGTGCAAGTGTTGCACCCACACGCCCTAGAGCATCGTCGCGCGCATAGGCCGCGAGGGTGAATGAGGTCGTGACAGGGAAGAGAGGGCAGGAAAGAAAGCGCCCCTACGAGCCCAGGAAGCCTCAGGCCAGGGGACGCTCAGGGGAGAACAGGCCAGTGAGGCACGACATTGTGGTGGAGCTAAAGGACCTCATCGCCGTGCCTAATATCGCAGATGGGCTAAGGATCCCTACGAAGACAGACAAAGTGTTGGGACCACGCAAGGATGCTTGGTGTGAGTTTCATCAGGCGTTCAGGGCATCCGATCACCAACTGCTTGGCTTTGGACCATCAGTTGGACGAGCTCGTGAAGAGCGGATTCTTGAACGATTATTTGGTAGGGTCATCTGGAGCCGCGACCTTAGCAGCGCCAGCAGAAGACCAGGCCCATGAGATGCCTATCCACGGGGAGGTTCACACCATCTCTGGTGGTTTTTCCGGTGAAGGATGCATTGCTTCTCAGCGCAAGAGGTACGTGCGGTCAATAAATTCGGTGGAAGAGCAGGGGGTGGACGACTCGCTGGACATTGAGCTTGCATTTACGAATGCTGACCTCCACGATGTCGTCCCCTACAATAACGATCCCGTGGTGATCTCGGTTGTGACCACGAGAAGGAGAGTGCACCAAGTGCTCGTGGACCAGGGCAACTCGGCGGATGTGATGTTCTGGTCCATGTTCAACAAGTTACAGCTGTCTCTTGATTTGCTGAGACCATACACAGGATGCTTGTATGGCTTCGTAGGGGACCAGGTGGAGGTGCACGACTATCTGGAGCTGAGGACGACTTTAACGGATGGCACCGCGTCTCACACCGAGAATATAAGGTACCTGGAAGTGAACGCCAACTCGGCGTACAACATTTTGCTGGGGAGGCCAGCTTTGAACAGACTAAGGTGGGTGTCGTCTACGCGGCACATGAAGTTGAAGCTGCCCGATCTTAGTGGTAGGGTGATCGTGATTAAGTCCGATCAGAAGGAAGCCAAAAAGTGCTATGAAAATAGCCTTAAGACAAAGAGGGGCGTATTAATGGTGGTGGAGCGCCCACCCATGGAGGAGACGCCCATGGAAGTAGAACCCATGGAGGAGACGCCCGCGGAGGCATTACCCACGAAGGAGGCGCCTGAGGAGGCGTTACCCGTGGAGGAAGCGCCTACCGAGGCAGTACCTGGAAGAGAGGGCCGCGAAGTCGTATCGCGCGCTGAGAACGCTCGGGAGAGGCGACCCGAGCCAGCTGAGAACGTGGTTGAGCGACAGATAGGTGGAAAGGTGTTTAAGTTGGGAAAATCGTTGGGCTCGGTTGAGCAAGAGCAGGTGGCTAGGGTGATCGCCCGAAACCTGGAAGCTTTCTCATGGTCCGCCTCAGACATGCCAGGTATCGACCCCGATTTTCTGTGCCACAGCCTAACCATGGATCCCAAGGTGAAGCCTGTGCGCCAGCACAGAAGGAAATTCAATGAGGAAAGGCGACAGGTCGTGCGCGAAGAGACCAAGAAGTTGCTGGACACCAGCCACATCAGGGAGATCCAGTACCCCGAGTGGTTGGCCAATATGGTCTTAGTTAAAAAGGCCAATGGGAAGTGGAGGATGTGTGTCGACTTCACTGACCTCAACAAGGCCTGCCCCAAGGATTCGTATCCCCTGCCCAGCATCGACGCGTTGGTGGATAGCGCCTCGGGCTGCAAAATGCTGAGCTTTTCTGGATGCGTTTTCGGGGTATAACCAGATCAAGATGCACCCCCTTGACGAGTGCAAAACGGCGTTTATGACCGAGACGTCCTGCTGTTATAAGGTGATGTCGTTCGGTCTAAAGAATGCGGGAGCCACATATCAAAGGTTGATGGATAGGGTCCTTGCACCCATGTTGGGTAGGAATGTGCAGGCCTACGTAGACGATATGGTGGTGACCTCCCATGAGAGGGGACGACATATAGCTGATTTGGAAGAGCTGTTTGCCACTATAGCTAAGTACCGCCTCAAGCTAAACCCTGAGAAATGTGTCTTCGGGGTTGAGGCGAGTAAGTTTCTGGGTTTTTTGCTCACCGAGCGGGGGATAGAGGCAAACCCTGACAAGTGTGTGGCGATCTTGGCGATGAGGAGCCCAACCTCGGTGAAGGAAGTTCAGCAGCTGACAGGGCGGTTGGTGGCCCTGTCAAGGTTCGTATCTGCCGGAGGAGATAAGGGTCATCCTTATTTCCAGTGCTTGCGAAGGAACAACCGGTTCGTATGGATCGAGGAGTGTGAGGCAGCGTTCCTCAAGTTAAAAGAATACCTGGCCGCTCCCCTAGTGCTGTGCAGGCCACAGATGGGCGTGCCGTTTCGTTTATACTTTGCTGTAACGGAGCGGGCGATCAGCTCAGTCCTCGTCCAGGAGCAGGACCAGGTGCAGAGGCCTATCTACTTCGTAAGCAAGGTGTTGCAAGGACCAAAAGCAAGGTATCAGGTCCTTGATAAGGCAGCCTTGGCCGTTGTATTCTCGGCCAGGAGGCTTCGCCATTACTTCCAGAGCTTTTCAGTGGTGGTGATGACGGACCTCCCCATCCGGAAAGTGCTGCAGAAACCTGATGTAGCTGGAAGAATGGTACGTTGGGCTGTAGAGCTCTCTGAGTCCGACGTACAGTATGAGCCCCGGGGCCCCATAAAGGGTCAGATCTATGCGGAGTTTGTGGCGGAACTGTCCCCGGGGGATGTGCAGTCAAAGGAGGAGGTCAGCTTCAGATGGGTCCTCTCTGTTGATGGCTCCTCCAATGAAAAGGGCAGTGGAGCTGGCGTCATCTTGCGCGCAGGGTACTACTGACCAACGTTGAGAGAAGACTGCGTAAGGTACGCCCAGCGGTGCAAGCAATGTCAACTGCATGCCGACTGGCACAAGGCACCCCCAGAAGAGCTGAGGCCAATTTATAGCCGATGGCCCTTTCACACGTGGGAAATTGACATTCTGGGGCCTTTCCTGTTAGCAATAAGGCAGATGAAGTACTTGATAGTTGCTATTGAGTACTTCACAAAGTGGATCGAAGCAGAGCCGGTGGCGCAGATCACCGCACACAAGGTACAACACTTTGTGTGGAAGAACATTGTGTGTCGTTTTGGCGTACCGAGGCGCCTTGTCTCCAATAATGGTACTCAGTTTGCTAGCCAACAGCTGGGTAAGCTGTGTACAGAGGTAGGCATCAAGCAAGTGTTCGCGTCTGTCGAGCACCCTCAGACGAACGGGCAGGTGGAGTCTGCCAACAGAATCTTGCTTCGAGGACTGAAGAGGAGGCTTGAGAAGGCCAAGGGAACTTGGGCAGAGGAGGTCCCCAGGATTGTGTGGGCCTACCATACCACACCAGTCCTCGACGAAGGAGATGCCCTTCAGCCTAGTATACGGGTCAGATGCAATGATCCCAGTTGAGATTCAGGAAAGCTCGCCACGTTTTCATAGTTTTGTGGCCGAGGCGTCCAACGAGGAGAGGGAGGTAAATATGGACTTGTTGGACGAGGTCAGGGATGAGGCAAGGATAAAGGCTGAGGCGGTGAAGAGAAGGGAGGAGCACCAGTACAACTCCAAGATAAAGCCTCGTTAGTTCCAAGTTGTTGATCTGGTCATGCGGAAGGCTCACCCTTACCAATTGGAGAACAAGTTGTCCCCCAAGTGGACCGACCCCTTCAGAGTGGTCGAGGCCTTGGGAAATGGGGCGTACAGGCTTGAAACTTTGGAGGGAGGCGCCGTCCCACACACTTGTAACGCGGAAAACTTGAAGTTTTATTTCAGTTAAAAACTCTATGTAGTGTACAGTTCAAGGGGACACTCTTTTTCCTTTTCCGGGGTTTTTTAATGAGGTCAAGTAAAGGCCAGTTTGAGCATACATTGTCTTGAGTTTTTATTATGATGTAAGGAAACGCTAAGAAAAGATAACACGGTTCAGTAAGAAACGAACCCACCACCTTGGTGTTTAGACACCTCGAGGGGAGACGCGGGGGCGCCTCCCTCGGGCGTGGGCGCCAAGGGCTGAAGGGAACATAATCAGTGGAGAGCCAGACGTCTTGGTGTAGATACACCCGAGGTAGGAGTAGCGCTATCCTTCGGGACACCTTCTCCTTAAGAGTAAACACCACGTCCCTATTCATCTTGATGTTTAGACACACCGAGGACGAAACGGCGTTGCATGGTAGCAAGCCTCTCCTCGGGCGTGGGCACCAAGTACGCTGATTGCCTTGGTGTTTAGACACACCAAGGACGAAACGACACTGCTTTCCAGCAGGCCTCTCCTTAGGCTTGGGCATCCAAGCGCAAGTTATAGGGACTGGTTGCCTTGGTGTTTACACACACCGAGGACGAAACGGCACTGCTTTCCAGCAGGCCTCTCCTCGGGCATGGGCGCCAAGCACAACTGTCATCCCGGTGTTTAGACATACTGAGGACGAAACGACACTGCTTTCCAGCAGGCCTCTCCTCAAGTGTGGGCACCAAGTGTGAGTAGTAGGCTTAGGCTAAGAGAAGTCCTCCTTGCCCTCGAGCGATGACGAGGCAAGTTACGCGCTCGAAGACTGAATACCTCGAGACCGCAAGGTACAAGTAAAGTCCTAAGCAAGAACTCCTCGACCGAAGCAAGAGGCAATGGCGAGGACAGTTAAAGGGTACGCGCACACTCCCAACCTTAGCATTTTGTTCGAAGCAAGCTAAAGAAAAAAGGAATGGGATGGCGTGCTACTTATGTTAAAAGCAAGAAGTCCTAAGTATCAGCTCAAAGTTAGACATGGAAGCGCTGTTAGCAAAGGACGCGAGTCAAGAATTACGAGCAAGCATGCGAAGCAGAAGATGCAAGTAAGAAATAGATAAAGTTAAAAGTTAAGCGTTGGCATAAGAGTTAAACGTGTACATGAGGTTACAAGATTGAAACAGAAAGCCTAAGATTGATTAAGGGGACGAGACACTATGTTGCCATCAGCCACATAGTTTTCCGGGGTGAAGAAGGTAATGTCCACCTCAGGGTGCTTGCACGCCACCTGAGCCAGGGCATCCTCAAACCCAGCACCATAGGCCTCGGTGCCATCAACTAAGAGCTCTGCCTCGACTTCCTTGGCCTTTTCAGCTTGAGCAGCAAGGGCTTCCGTCTTCTCCTTCAGCTCTTATTGGCAGGTGGCCAGCTCACCCTCAACCTGGCCCAAGAGTACCTCGCGGGTCATCGATCGCCCCTCAATGTTGGTTATCTTGTCGTCTTTCTCCTTTAGGGCGTCCTTCAGATCAGCTATTTCCACCCGCAAAGGCACCACCCTGGTCAAGAGAGTGGTGTACTCCTGTCCTTGCTCTTGGAATTTCTTGTTGGCCTCGCGCTCAGCATTTCGAACCACCCTCAGCTCTTCGCTGAGGGCGTTCTCTTTGGTGAGGAAGCGTCGTCCTTGTTGGGCCAACTCCTCCTTCAGTTTGGCCACCTCATCCACCACGACTTAGCGTTGGACCAATTCTTCTTCTAGTTTGGCCACCTCGTCAGCCATGGCTTGTTTCTTCTTAGTAGTTTGTTCCCGGTAGTCATGGGCTTGAGCAGTAAGTCCCCCAAGGCTGCAGAACACGCTTTCAATCAGCGCATCTTCAGTTGTTGAATTTCCAGCTTTAGCCTGTCGCCAACCCCTTAGAAAGTGTTGAACAACGCTGGGATGTTCAGGGGCAGTTTCAGGAGCGGGCTCTGCGGAAGTCCCCACCGCTTCCTCGAGAGCAAGAGTAGGTGGAGGAGAGGAGGCCCTCGGAGGGTCATCTTGTGCATCAGTGGGGCGCTTGGCAGAAGAAGAGTTGGAGGTGGCCACCCTGTTTGTTTTCCTCCTCTTGAAGGCAGGGCCCCCAACGAACTCTTCCTCTTGATCTGATTCAATGTGCACCACCCCTTCGTTCTCTCCCAAGGGGGCTTGGGGTGAGGCACCCCTAACCGTGGCCAAGGGGATGGCTTCGATTGGAGCTGTAGAGTTAGGAGCATCTTTTGGAGAGCCAAGGGTGGAGGCTGTTTGGGTCGATGCAGCTGAAGGCATGGTGGTGGAGGTAGGGGGCGCGGAAGGACCTTCCTTGTTGGCAGCACCACCACGCGACAAAAGCCCGTCAAACCTGGCGCATTTTTCTTCTGTCATCACCATGGCTGCACCAGAAGAAAGCAAGTTAAAGCATGCACAATTAAAGATGAATGAGAAAGTTATGCAGAGTATGTGGGTAAAGGAAATGGTAAAGGGAACCTATACCCAAGTATTTGGCAAGGTGATAGAGATCAAATAAGAGAGGATTTTACTAATGGAGGAAGAGGTCATTCACCCAAACATTTGAAGTTCTTCCTTCTAGTCTTCTAAAAAATTAAAGAAGAATTTAAATAAAGAGAGAACCAAGCCTAATGCCAAAAGAAGACTACAAGCTTTCAAGAATGGACTTCAATTAATATCTCTCTTTATAGTTTCTTTTGTATAAATTTGTAAATAATATAGAATAGTGTTTAGGTAGGTGCTAAGAGGGAAACCT
>Ga0123342_1004335_pt1 | contig 21719 bp, 10 predicted proteins | sample Turbeawhitnodule_FD_89960 | JGI IMG/M metagenome (GOLD analysis project Ga0123342, IMG submission 89960) | Root nodule microbial communities of legume samples collected from Mexico - Turtle bean Mexico white nodule | ecosystem: Host-associated > Plants > Roots > Nodule | place: Mexico: Nepantla...
CCCTATCAAGAAGAGTGTACAACCACACTTTTACAAGAAATGAAATGTGAAACGAATACACCTGATAGAGGATGCAGATATTTGCCTTAAACCAGTAGAACAGATTGCTTGAACAGTAGCAACACCTCTTACCAAGCTTTGGAACCAAACAAAAACAAGCACACTTTTTTATACTTTTATTGTTCGAATAAAATCATGTGAGATAGTATTTAGTTTCAATTTTTCTTTGTTAAAATGACTTATGTTTAACACGATATTGAATTTGTTTGATCACTTAAATTGATGTGTTTTGAAGTTTTTTTTGATTTCAATGGTTAGTTTTTGTTGTGCATATATACATAATATAAACTATGAAACTTGTATTTTTCTATGTCATTGAAGGATATAGTTGAATTAAATATATTATTTTAAAATATAATTTTAATTACTAATATTAAACAAAGGTTTGAAAAAGAACTCTTTAAAAAGGCATTATCTAAACTATTTAATGATTTTTTATTCTGGTCACGAACAAATATTTTTAGAATATTTCTGAAACTAAAAATACATTTAGGAAAATATAAGCTGACATAGGAATTATTTTTTTTATTTCTTTGAAAGGTCACATAGATTATAATAGAGAGACATAGACTTATACAAAATATAAATAAGATCGTTTATTTTTTTTCCAAGCATTATGTTTGCTCTAAACATATCCTAAAAAAATTAATTTGAAACAAAATTAAAAAAAGGTTGAAATTACTAATAAATTGTATTATAATTGAAATGCATATAAATATCATTTAACCTATAAGAATAATGGGTATTTGTTTGGTGTATAAATGTCATCATGAGCATAAGTTTTATGAAATCCAATTTTGGTTGGTTATATATGCAACTTTAACTTAATTGATTATTTGTTTGGTGTTGCCTATTGGTGGATAATCATGTGGAGGCTTAGTATGTGTTGATATTTGTTTAGATCATAAATGTTTATTTTGATAAGCATTCGATGAACTTCATATGTAAAACTTAAAATTATCTTATTTTAGATATTCGAATTATTTATATAAATTTTAATTTCTTTTAAAATTATATATTCAAACAACATTTTTCTTCGTTAAATATTTAAATTCTTTTTATTAAAAAAATACGCAAGAGATTCAAATACAAGCGCATTTTTAAATTAAATGACCAAAGTGATACCAATGAGAATAATTGATTATAATTGTAAGAACAAATTACAAATTTAAATCCATAGACCACACTTAAATAATAAAATATAAGATAAAAAAAATGCATTCGAAAATAGGATTGAAAGCACACGACTTCGTACAGTCATATATCTATTAATTAATTTGCAATTTTACCAATCTATATGCATAGTGTTATGAGTAATATTGATCACTGAAACATCACATTTAAAGAAAAAAAATGTTTTACTTTTTTATTAAAGGTGATAGGAATTAAATATTAAACCACGTTGAGATTAAAATAATAATTAACCTTTTCTTCAGATGTTAACAATAATATTTTAAGTAAAGAATGTGCAAAAGAAAATATAAACGACAAATTCCAAAAAAAAAAAATACATTCTGAAAATAAAAAACCAGAATAAAATTTGAAAATCAAGTAAATAAAACCTGTAAAATAAAATTTAAAATCGTATTTGGTGGGAATACAGAAATCCAAATCTGGAAATTCTAAAAAATAAAATCTAAACGTATTCTGGAATCAAAAATTCCAAATCTGAATAAATACTCTGGGAAGGAAATTTCAAAATGTATTTTTAAGGACATTTTTGTCATTTCACATAAAAAGTCCAACTTCAAATTTGATTGGTGCTAGAAGTAATTGCCAATCAAAATTTTCCTAAACTTTAGATGTTAAACAAAAACCAGAAGTGAAAAGAAAGAGTGGTTAGGCAAAAAGGACTAGTACAATTTAATTCCGTTTTCTTCCTTCTTATCCATAATAAATGGCACTAGATCCCAACGAATGAACACATTGTGGATCTTCACAGTTATATCATAAACACATCATCGCAGCTCCAAGGTAAATTAATTTGTTCTGAAAATACATCTTTATTTATGCAAATACATAATCATGTTTGGACAGGTGAAAGACTCAAGTTGCCACACCAGTTGTTTCTCTTGCAACCAACCTTGGACAGTGAAACAAAAGCCTTAAACTACATACAGAACCGTTAGAGTAGCTTCTTCATTTCTTGCCACGCAGTTTGGCACCAAGGGCTCTCTCCAACTTGCCAATGATCTGCTGGTTTGGAATGGCTTTCCCTGACTCGTACTCCTGGATCACTTGAGGCTTCTCATTGATCAACTGAAAACAATCATACGTTATCACTAACTACCCAACTACAAATAATGAACATAAACACGGTATAAATGAGGTTTGTGAACGCAAGAGAAATAGAGAACAGTACTTACTTGAGCAACCTGAGCCTGAGTTAGTTTCTTGTCCATCCGGGCCTGCATTATAGCTTTCTTGAGTTCAGTTGGTACCCGATCATCTGTTCACACAAGTTCAATAACTCAGTATGGGCATTAAAGCAGGAGAATGGGTAAGGTTGAGTCATATAAGAGAAGTTTTGATGCTAAAAACTTCAAAAGATTAAGAAACTCTATTGCTGTTCAAAGTTATATATAGTGGTATCAAAGCTGTAGCAACACACTTCTGTTGATATAAAGTCCCTCGATTTTATCTATAGGAATATGCCAACAGAAGAATCTAAACGATGCAACAATCTTTGACCCTCATATCATATGGCTAAGGTACACAACAACAGGAGTCTTGTCTTGGCAGACAAGTTTATATGAATGAACTTTAAAATAGAAAGGGGTGTGAGTCATATATACAAGAAGTTTTGATTAAAATGAATTAAGAAAAGAAACTCTTCGATGATCAAAGTTATATAGTGGTATCAAAGTTATAGTGACACACTTCTGTTGAATAAAGCTCCTTAACTCTATCTATAAGAATGTCATCAGAAGAATCTACATAACACAACAACTAGGTGAGTTTACATTGATTGCACAACACCATTGAACTAGGTATAGACACAACAACAGCCAAGATAAGTAAGAAAAAGAAGAGAATAAGCAAAACATAAGCAACACACTGCACATTGTAGGCAAGACAAAGGAGAATTGCAGACACCAGAGTAGTTATCTCATCAAACAGAAACAAAAGTACAATCAACACATTGCACATTGAAAGAAAGACTCGGTTTTATGATTCTGTAGCACAATGATTACACTCTAATAATGTAGAACTTCTTTTATAGAAACTATATGTTCGCATCGCATGGGTGGGGGGCTACTGTCATAATTTCATTAGTTCGAAGTCTACCCTGACATCAACTAACTGTCACATAGGACTAGAGCAGATGGAACTACACTAGTACACTAAGAGTTTGTCTGAATCATAAAGTTTATCTTGTATTTAACTCAAGTTCACAAAACAGATTCCAGAAAACAAAGGAAACAACGGATTGATCTATATTTGGGAACATTTTACCTTAAAGTGATCTATAACAATGAATCTTGATCATACAGAATTGATAAACTCGCTTTAGATTTTCAATTGATTTGTCAATAACAACCGGATTATGAATAAATAGTGTCGATCTCATTAAAATGGATTTCGATGTGAATTGATATACAAAAATATGTTTTTTTCATTTACAACAAAATTATTCAAAATCCGAAATAGAAAAAGAAATGGTTTGACATTCGCTTTCGTAATATCTAAAAGGATTCTTCAGATTTTAATATTCTATATTCTAAGAAAATGAAACAAACAGAAGAGAGAAAAAGCTTTTGTAGTTATTTTAGAAAACGAATAGGGGGACATTTAAGGGATTATTTTCAAATAGAAAGAAGAGTACAGGTATGCAAATTAATCTGTCTTGATTCTTTTTTTAAAGTGTAGTTATTAGTATAGGTATGTGAATAATGTCAAGGAAAAAATTTCTTCACCTCAAAACAACAAAATATAGCTCTAGTGGCTGGATAACAGAACACATTTTGCAAAAAGAAAATTAACAAACGTGTTGGCAGTTGTCATTGATTCCAAACCACAGTTAGAACCACAAACGAAATCTCCCCTGTCAAAGCTTCTCTACCAAGTCCAAGTCATAAAGTCATCTTTGCACTGTGCTTAGATATGAGATACCTGCAGTCACCGCATGCTTAAAAAGGAATATGAATTTCCTAAGTTAACCATGTAAATATTCCAAACCTTGGCACAAATGACACAAGCTGCTAAAATTTATAGCATAGAACCAATCAAATCATGATGCATGCAAATTTTTCACCGACGAATCAGTAGAATATATAAAGTGTAGCAAACTTACGAGTTAGACTCTCGGTATCATCATCCAGCCTCTTAGTATTCAATGAAGTGCTACTGGAAGCAGCTTTGTTTGTTCCAGCATTATCTGCAAACAAGAACTAAACAATCGTCACTCCGGCCACCCAAATACGAAGGAGACTAAAACGGTAAAAAAAATCAGAAACATCCAATAACGTTATCAAAAATTCAAGTCTGATTCATTTAAGTACGCCAAGCAAAATAAAATCAACCCAGAAGAAAATACTTCTCTAGACAATCACAAAAACCAGTTATAATGTATAAATCCATAACCCATAGTCCACTTCATATTCAACCACAAGAAAAATATTGATTAACAAAACCGCAGATGAAAACTACACAACAATAACCAGTACCACGTAATAAGCAACAAAACCAAATAACATGCAACAAAGTCATAAAACAGAAAACCTAATAAGAATCGCCTATATAACTGAAAGAACTACACCGTAATAAGAAAAATATAATAAACCAATACGTCTAACCAAAAATCCTAAAAGATGATCACTAATCGGAACAAAACTCAACCGAATCAGACGATTCGATCAAAAACATTAAAAAAATAAAAATGATTTTCTATTTCCAAAAATCGATAACCGATTGAAGAAATTGAAGGGGAGGAGTGAACATTTTTTTATGGTGTCGATGTCGGCGCCGGAACGGCGAGCCGCGTTGACGGCTTTCTCATCCTTGCGGGCGGCAGAAGTGGGGGCTTTTTTGCGAAGCACCACCGGTTCCCAATCCTGCGAGAGAGGTCCCACTCCTGACATGGTTCAAAGGTTTGGATTTTTTTGTTTGGAGAACTTGTTGTTTTTCTTCTGTGCTTGAGCTATGTTGTGTTGTGTAAAGTCTAGGGTTTTATTAGACGAAGATTGAAGTAGTTCAACCAATTGAATGTGGATAATATACTTCTAGCTTGGGATGCACGTCAGGCTGGGTTCCATTTTCTATTGGACCTTTCTGATATTGGGCTTTAACATTCGCCTTACTGTTGGGTTTTTTCTTTCTGCACCCGTGGAATTTCAAACTGCGTCCAATCATTTTCGAAATGACCATTTTATCTTTCGTTTGTCACTTCCAAATTACGTGTTCTGAAAATATTCCAAAACAAACTTTCTAGAAGTTTTGGAACAGAATTCTTTCCATAATAAATTTTTAAAAAAAGCTTTTTGGAATCGAAATTTCTTAAACATATTTTCTAAAACTTATGAGATGTGTTTTCTATAATCAGCTTTACATAACAAAAAGGTTACATAAAATTTTCAAAACATACTAGATGCATTCTAAAATAGAATTACAGGAACAAATTTTTTAAAACAAACTTTTTGGAACATATATTATCCTTTAGAACAAATTTTTCATCACAATTCTCTCTCTTCTTAACAATATAGAAACAATAACCATAACAATATTTTTCATGACAATTCTCTCTCTTCTTAACAATATAGAAACAATAACCATACTAACAATAATAATATAATATATTACAAATAATATTTTTTATAATAAGAGGATCTTGCTATATATATTATATGTGTTGTCTAAATAGAGGAAAGAATATGATAAACAAGAATGTTACAGAAATTTACATTACTTTTACGATTTTCTTTGAACTTTACACTAGAAGGAGAAAATAATGTATCTCACAAACCTTCACTCATAATTGGCAACTTCAATTGCAAGACCGTGCACCACCAGCTTTATTTTTTCACAAGCAATGCTTTACTTTCTCGCCGACTTTATCTTCACATGGCTACAGTTCTCACTTTAGTGTGATACAATAATCACAATGGCAGAGATTATTTCTGCCATTGAAGTTTGAATTCAAACTTTCATTTATTGAAACTCACAAGCATATCTATTTAATAGACTTCTATCTCCTGTGCAATACACATTCAACCACCCATGCTCACCTTTATATTTCTCTAACTTTGCCATTGTTCTGGAAGTGCTTAAGTGTGCCATTCAATCACAAAGGTAATTTCTCTCTAATATTTTAATTAATTAATTATAGTAGCAAGCACATGCTAGTAAAGATTATGATATATCACACAGTATATTTCAGCTCTCATAAACTGTTTTGTATTTTCTGTGGATGGATCTGTATGTATATATTGGTTTTGACTAAAATTTAGTTCTATATATATGAGTAAAAATTACATGTAAAAGAATTCAGTTCTAAAGTACTAATATCTTTAAATTTGTAAACAAAGTTAACTACTTAAAATTTATTTAAAAAATATTAACAAATAAAAAATATTAACAAAATTAACTAATATTTTTTATTTTCATACAAGATAATCTTACTAATTGTCTTCATTATAGCAGATGATTGATTAAGTTTAAGAGTATTTTCTAAACAATAAGAATCAATATGGTTGAATTTTGTTTATATTTAAGTTTGTAATTGGATTTAAATGGAGTGTTAATATAAAATAACATAAGAACTAAGGAAACAAACATATTTAATACTTATATTTTAAATTAATGAAATCATTTAATATGTTATATTGCATACTCTTTAATCAGTACCCGTAAATTGCTAGTAAAGTAAATCTTTTCTGTTTTAGATCAATTAAATATCACTGCACAAATTCCACTTAATTTAAGAAAATATCACTGCACCCTAGACTTAATTCAGCACAAATTTTTATATAATAAAAGAGTCTAAAGTTATATAATAGTTTTAATAATATTCACCACTACCACACGGATCCTCTTTTAATTATAATAATAAGAACATTAGTATGTTTTTATAATTTATAGTATACCATAAATATCTTTTTTCTTATCTTTAATTTAAGAAAATAAATGGTGTATAATATAATTGAAAGTGTAATTTCATTAAATGAAATAAAAATAATAAAATGTATTTATATTTGAGATTACAAAGGAATCCTCTTTTTACAAAGGTACTCTAAAAATTAGTTGTATTTTCACGAATCATCTTATTAGAATTTTATGACATCTCATCACCTTCCAAATTATATGTCCCTATTAGCGAATTCAAGAGAAACATGTTACTAAAGACATATGGGAAGGTAATGAAGGACTATTGAGACTCCGAAGACATGCAATTTGGGTACTAAAGCATGAAGACATACTTGACCAATGAGTCAAACAGTTAATTGATCATTCTGGTTTCGGACATTTGTTAAAATTTAATAACATTGACTTCAACCACGTACTACTTACAACATTAGTGGAAAGGTGGAGAACGGAGACTCATACCTTTCACTTTCCTCTCGGTGAAACAACTATTACTTTGGAAGATGTGAAATTGGTATTGGGTTTACCTATTGATGGAGAGGTTATCACCGGAATTACTAGTGGTGATTTAGTATCTTTGTGTGAGCAGTTGCTTGGATTTATACCACCCTCTACAGCGGTAAAAGGAAATGCAATCAATTTGTCTTGGCTTAACAACACTTTCCAGGAACTGCCACATCATGCAATCAATGATGTTATTGCTCAACATGCTTGAGCCCGCATATTAACACTTATTAGGAGCCTATTGATGCCTGATTATTATGGTAGTAAGGTACATTTAATGTATTTATTATTGTTGGTTGACTTGAACAACGTAAGGAATTATAGTTGGGGGTCAGCTGTATTGATTATTCTGTATCGTGCGCTCGATCATGAAATAGACTTTAATAAAGATAATATTGGAGGTTGCACGCTACTTTTACAGTGTTGGGCATGTGAACGCCTAACATGCATTTCTCCACAACTTCAACCATTGACCAATGAAGAAGTTCAACAAGGGGTTGGTTTCCCACTCAAAAAATTGATGTTATTTTTGTATTAATTTTCCAAACAAGAAAACAAAGTTCTTAATATTGTGGTAAAATTTCCGATGAATTGAGACATGGATTTTTTTTTCTCTTTCACACCCCATAGTTTTTAGAACTTTTCTAATTTAAAGTACATTTTTAATTTTAAATTGTATAATTAAAAATTTAGAAATATAATTTAAATTGCCAAGATTATATTTTCAATTTAATTTAAAATTTTGATCAAAGAATTTCCAACTTGTAATTCATTGAAAAAACATTGGAGTGAAGGAAGAATATTTTTTTAGTCATGTCTTGACTTTTATTTTGAGTTCATAAGGAAATGTTTCTTCAAAAATAAATAAGAGAAGTTGTACGTGTTTTCTTACATACGTGTCTATCTTTCTTTTCATAGAATTCTTTTTAAGTAGTAAAGAATCAGTATGAATCAAATAAGAATATTTCTCTTTTCAATAAACAATTAAATTATTTATTTTGATTTTATAATTATTCAAACTTTCGTTTTAGGCTCGTATATTTAAAAATAGTTATTTAATATATATACATATATATATATATTATTTTAATTCATTTTAGTTAATATTTTTATGAAATTGTAGAAGGCATTTTGAAAACAAATGGGTGTATTTAGTAAATCTTGGTATGTTTATTATTTTACACTTGTGTTTTTCTTCAAGCAGTATTTTAGCTTATTTCACTTCAACTGTATTTTAAGCATTCATCGATTAGTTTTGAGTTTTTTTCTCTGAATAAATCATTTAAAATATTCGACACCCTTTTCACTCTAAATTTATAGTCAAGGTATTATATTTGAATTTGAATAAAAGCAAAGCAATCAAGTATATTTTTTTTTTCCAAAACTTTAACTTCTTATGCGAATAAAAAATAATAATTTGATATTTTATCAACTAAAATCTCAATTGGAAATAAATCTTTTTAGAGTCATCTCCAATAATGCTTCTTAAATGCTCTTATTATTTTACACTCGATTCTTCTACAATAACTTTAAAAAATGTTCTTAATCAAACACAAGTACAAAAATGAAGGGGACCAACAAAAATAAAAATCCAATTTAGGTTCTTTAATTGGGACAAAAAGAATAGATAACATTTGCTTCTTATATAAGAGGGACCACAAAAATTTGCATTAAGAACCCAAAATAGATTATATTACTACAACTCAATAAGTACTTGTGGTGACAAAGTATGACTAATTAAAATTACATAAATTTAAGCTCATACAATAATTTTTTTAGTCTTTTTCTTACATGTTATTATAAGTGTTTTGGTAGTAACACAGTGAGTATTTTTCTATTTTAACACTTTTTTTTGTCTAACAAAAATGAAACATTATGTTTTGTAAACCTTCCAAAGTTGTCTGTTCTAGAGTAATCTTAAATCCTTAGTTTAAAAACAGCTTTTGTTTGACCCATTAAAAACGAAAAAAAAAAGAAGAAACAGTGCGTGATGATGACGTGTTGAAGATCTTCCTTGGGCCTCTTTAATTAATCGCGTTTCTTCAATTTTTAACCTTTAATTCTTTTCCCTTTTCTTCCTAGTTTTTACTTTCTTTTGTACCTATTCTGCCATACTTCAACCTCTCCTCATTCTTCATCCGCTTCTGCACCCTACCTCTAAACCTTCTTCTCCAAGGCTTTACCAGGTTCGCTTCCCTTTCCGGAACCTCAATCCATGATATTTTTGCGCTTTTCCCCGTTTCAAAATCGGAATCTGGTGCCCCATTTGTGGTTCTCATCCAATACTTCTTTCTATATGCCTTTTTCAGCTCATATTTGTTATTGGGTCGCTCTCTATTTTTCCATTTTCTGTTCGCTGTTGTGCTAAATATTCCCCTGCTATAACAGTGTATGCCATGGAAAAATGAGTGTTTTATTATTGAAACGTCACATTCGATTGTGAAGTGCTGTTTTGATGAGTGGAAATGAAGGAATAATGTAGGGTTTTGGTTTTTTTGTCTGTGCAAAGCTTGTGGGGTTTGTTGATTTGTATGTGAAAAATGGAGGTTTTAGGTTCTTTGGATGTTTATTTAGGGAAACCATAGAGCAGAATACAGTTGAATCTCAGTGTTTTGGAATGAATCGTCTGCTGCCCTAATTGTATATTTAGATCGTAAAGTGGTTTGCTATTAGACTTGTTGTGATGTCTATGACGTGAAGCTCATTTTTTTTAGCTGTGCTATCACTCTTTTGTTGTTCAATAGGTTCATAATTAGATTTGCTGTGAGGGATCATCTGCAGCAATTCAGATTCGTTACCGTTGCTTTGAGATTAAAACGCTGTTATTATCCAATTGTATATCCAGTCCCTATTGCAATCGATAAGTTGCTTTGCAAGGTGTTATCGGTAGATTAGTCGATCACACCTTTACAGGATGCCATATTATATACAGAGACTTTATAGGTTGTGCAAGGCTTCCTTTTCGCCAGATGGACCTGTCTCTGAAGAAGCTGTTGCAAAAGTTCGTGAGAAGTTAGGTATGTTGTTTGTTTTCCTTGTTGAATTATTTATATATAAATATATATAATATTGTATAAGAAAATAAAAAAATATTTTATTGATAACAATGACACCAATTACATTTTAATGTCTCTATTTGCAATAGTCCAAATCTTTAAAATAAGGAAATAAAAATATGTTGAAATGAATAAGAAGATTTTGAAGTACTTTTTCCTAACTCTGGATATATTGACATTCTTTTTATCTCAATAATCTATTATTTACAACACTCTCCCTCAAGTTGACACAAGTTGACACATGAACATCAATCATTCCCAATTTGCTTGCAAGATCCTGGAATCTGTCTTGAGAAATCACTTGTGTGAAAATATTTGTTATTTGAAATCCTGTAGCGACATGGATTGTAACCACTAGGCCTATGTCAAGATTATCTTTGATGAAGTGTTTGCGAATTTCAATGTGTTTGGTCTTATATATTGGACTGGATCATGGTTGACTTGTTATTACAGTACAATTCCTTAGGAATATTAACCTTTATTTTAAGGTCATCAAGTATGATCTTATAAGGCCTTTATTAGAATACATACCTTATTCCTTCCCCTGAGTTTCAAATTCGAGAAGAATATTCATGTACACTTCTTCTAAAGCTCCACGAAGAAAAACATTTTTAACATCCAATTAGTGCAAGAACAACTTGATCTGTATTCATCTTTGCTACAGGACAAAAAGTCTCCTCATGGTCAATTCCATAAATTTGAGTGTACCCATTTGCAACCAATCTAGCTTTGTACCTATCTAGTGACCAATTTGCCTTATGTTTCATAGTAAATATCCATCTACATGCTATGGTGTTTTTGTCTCTTGGTTTGTCAACAATCTCCCATGTTGAGTTTCTTTGTAATGCATTTATCTCCTCTCTCATGGCTTGAGTCCAATGTTCACTTCTCATAACTTCTTAGACTATGGTAGGAATTTCTGTGGCATTAGTGATGACAGTAAAACTTCAATGTCTATTATAGAGATTGTCAGTTTATGTAGACATATTGAAAAATAGGATATTTAATACACAATCTTTTTCCCTTTTTCAATGTAATAAGTAAATTCTTAGTAACACTTACTTCCTCATTATAACCTTTAGGCTCCCTTACCTCTGAATCAGGAAGCTCTTCTTGCTCTCAAAGTATGTTGTTTTTTATATTTTTTGTTGTGGAGTGCTAACCTGTGTTAGTTCATGAACAATACTATTATGAGACAAATTTGGATAATTTATGATTCGTATATTTATTACTTAATTTTTTTGATGCTTTTTCCAATTGATTTTAGACAAGACAAAAAATTAACAAAGACGTGACAAACCTCAAATTTACTTTTCATAATGTATGTCCATGTAACACGAGTACAATCATCAATAAAAGTAACAAATCATTTTTCTCCAAAAATGTATTCTAAAGTAGGGCCCCAAACATTAGTGTGAATAAAGTCAAATGGGAAATTACTCTTTTTACAAGAGATGGAGATAAGATACATGGTGACTTTTTGACCTTTTACAAAAATCACATTTGAAAGACTCAATAGACTCTTTAATGAACAAATGAGGGAACAAAGATTTTATTGGGTTGAAGGAGGGATGCCCAAGCCTTTTATGATGAAGCCATATCTGGGGACTTGCTCATGTTTTTGATGTTGCTTGTTAGCTTATGACTTTTTGTTTTGGCCCTTGGATTCCAACAAATATAATCCACTCTGCTCCTTGGTAATTAAAATCATCTTCCTCGTGGCAAAGTCTTGAAATAAGAAGAGAAAAAAGTTACCAAACTATTCAAATCTTCTGTAAGTTTTTGTATAGAGATAAGACTGTTGGTATCAAACATCCTTTATTACAATAAATGTTTCTAAAGTTATATTCTTGGAACTGCATATGGGTACACTATCACCATTTGTAACTGTAATGAGTTATTCTCTAGTCATCTTGGCATACAAATGGACAAGCTTATGAAAATGAGTCATGTGATCGGTTGCTCCTGAATTAATAATCCAAACACCATGAGACAAAGAACCAATAGTATTGAATGTACTCTTACTTTTCATGGGTAAGGCATACGATGACTTAGTCATTTATTCAATCATTGTTAGAAGCTTTCACACCGGACATTGTAAAAACAGAAGAAAAAAAAGAGATAACAAAGATTCATCGCTTGTCACTTTTATTTGATAACCTATTTGGTACAAGAATAAAAAAATTCACATCTACTCGAATTGAAGTCAAGTGAGATGTCACCACCCCTTGGAATGGGCTCAAGAGGTCGTGACGACATTGTTTGTGGCGGCGGCGAGTGGTTCACACCTTTCTAGCCAACCATTAACCTCAACGACAATGGCGAACAACAACGATTATGGTTGTTAACGAGGCAGTGGAAACAGGCTCCCAAGATTGGGAGCTTTGACACGAACTTGAACAATATAAGAAAATAAATAATTATTTTGTTGATAGCTATCAAACCAATTACATTTTCATTATCTGTAAAAACTTTTAAAATAAGAAAATAAAAATATGGTGAAATGATTAGGAAGAGTCCGAAGATATGTTTTCCTAATAACCATGTTACAATAATATATATATATATATATATATTTTATATTATGCATGTGTACATTTGATTCTAATAATCATGCAAATAAACTTATTGCTTGTGATTCCATAGAATAGTCATTGTTAAATATTTGTCCAATCTGGAGGGTTTTAACAAATAGGTCGTGTGATTGATATGAGTAATAACTGAGTATATATTCAGATACAAGTCGTTCTATGCTATGTTCAGACTCCACTCCAGAAATCTTTAAGCGTTCCTTTTGTTCTCTCTTTTCCTTTTTTATGGATTTGAATTTCTGGAGGAGATTATGGCAAGGTTGAAAAATTGAGGTTTTGTCATGACAATTTTGTCATTAACTTGTTTTTATTCTTCTCAAGAATTGAGTAGTCACAATGTTCTCTCCAAACTCTTGGATGAAGCAATTATCTTCTTTAGAAGAGAGGAAAAAGGTCGACTGATGGCTGTTTACATTTTAGGATTAATTTAGATTAATAAGGATTAATTTTGTTTTAAAGTTTTTGCTGTTAACTAGATTTCTGTTTGCCATTTATTAATTTAATTTTCTTGCTTATCAGTATGGTAATGCACAGTAAAACATTTCTACCTTTTGAAATATGATTTTTACTGCTCATATCGTTACACCAGCTGCTGGTATCCTGTATTATATCCCAACAATCAATATTTGACCTGATTTTGACATCTGATCGAAAATCTTTGCAAGCTTGTGATTGTGACTCCTACTTAGTGTTAGAGATTGTGATTATATAATCTGCTCAAGGGGCTGTACAAGTGTGCTTAAATAGCTGTGAATGCCAGCGTAACATTTCAACTGTCTCTCTGTGATCTTTGGTTCTGTTCTTTCTGAGTGTTTTAAAATACAGTCATATACCACACATGGACTTGTATTGTACATTTTGTTCCCTTGTGATCTTTTTAATAACCATTCTTTTAATGTTTCAGAAAAAATCAAGCCTTCAGATGTAGGTCTTGAACAGGAGGCACAAGTGGTTCGTAACTGGTCTGGTCAAATGCCTGAATGTAATGGGAACCATCAACAGTCACCACCGATCAAATACCTGCATTTGTATGAAGATGACAGCTTCTCTGTTAGTTTTAATTCTCAGAACTCACAATTTAGTCAGCAATTTTTATACTCATTTCTTGAGCATAGCTACAAAAGTTTGATTAATATTTTTTATCTTCATCAGATAGGAATTTTTTGTATGCCCCCTTCTTCTGTTATTCCTCTCCATAATCATCCTGGAATGACAGTCTTAAGCAAGCTCTTATATGGTTCAGTACATGTTCAATCCTATGATTGGATTGATTTTCCTGGTCCAACTGATCCATCTGAAGGTTTGTTCTTTATGGCTTTACATATTTTTTTGTTGCAATCCAGTTTTTTGTCCGGTGTATCTGCCTGGGAATACATCAAGTATTGAATCTGTTGCTCCCTTCTTTGTTTTTGTTTTGTCATGGCCATCGTTAATGAGGTAGGACAGGATGGTACCCAGTCATCATCCTCCAAAATAGTTTGTGCTCTCATGAAACTGAAAGGAAAAAGCCAGGACCTGTGTTTTAAAAGTCAACAGACGAAATCTAGCCTGTTAATGTTAGTTCTTGGTCTCAGTTAAAACTCAACTATGAAAAGCATATGGTAGCAGAGCTAAAATTGTCTAGAAATTATAAACTGGCAGATTGAATATTTGGTAAATGAAAAACAGTGGATAATGGGAGTCAAAAAGGGAATTTTTTTGGTTAGTTGTTCGATTCTTGACCTATTCCTCCTTGTTGATAATGACAACTAATTATGTGATAGTGGAAATAGAGCTCCTAAGACGAGGAGTTATGATACTATGGAAAATAAGTCAAATACACAACAAAGGAGGGTGAAATTGTGTATTAAAACATATTTGAAATTCTTGCAAAGTTGTGTATGATGGAGTGCACATAGATGCAAGTTTTTATCGTGACAGACAATTTGTCAATAACTTGTCTAAATCTTACTTTTTAAGCTCTCCTTTTGATAGTACAGTTTTATTAACATGCAATTTAAATGAGCATAAAGGAAAGATGGATTTATGTTGGAGATTTTTGTACTAGTTAATTTGTAAAAGCAGTAATTCTTGATTACCTTGATCAAGTTTCACTAGGACTCTGAAGTTACAACAGAGAATTATTGGAACACATTCACCCCTGGCTAGATAACTCGAGTATTGTTTGAACACTCAGCTAGTCTTGGTTAACAATCCAAAGTATTGATTGGAATTTAGCCACTCTTGGCTAAATAACACGAGTATTATTTGGAACAACAACCACTCTTGGCTAAGTGGGTTTTACAGAGAAAGGGTATTCTAAACGATCACATGGTTTTGCTTACTAGACAGAGATAACATCTTTCAAAGGATACAAGGTTAATGAACTCTTTTAGCTTGCTAAATGAACATCAACAATGTTCTTTTGAAACTTAAGGCATATAAAGCTTTGAGTATGAATATTGACAGTGTTTCAACATCTCTTGATCACTTCTATTGTCTTCAAATTGGAAGACTGTTTTATATAGGCAGTTAAGAAAAGAGCCGTTATAAATTCTTTTCTACTTGTTATGGAGCTTCACTTCAGGTCTATCCATGCAGATATGTAGATATGCATTAAATGCGTCCCATGCAACATTAAATGCTTATCTCTTCCTTAATCAGCATCTCAATAGCTGGTATGACTTATCAGGTATTGGTTAGAGAGCTTTCACCCAAATTGGAGTACAACATAGGACTGTATGTGATAGATAGCCTTTGCAGAGTTGACACAAGGCGTGTCAAGATGTGCGTAGTAGGCGTAGAACAACTTTAGCATGTCCCTTAGGGATCTTTGATGTTTACAAACATTTTACGAGATCTTCTTAATAGATGTGAAGATGAAACATTTCTTGCAAAACAATGTGCTATATCGTTTGTCAGATAGAGCACTTGCGTCTCACATGATATGTTATGATATGTTTGAAAAATGAAGCATATTCATGTTGCATTTTGTTGCTTAGGAGCACTTAATCAAAATCATCTAGGATATCAGGCACTTAGTTTTTATTTCTTTACCTTCTGTGCTTATGAAAATTAGAGGTTATATTACCTTGTAGTCTTATTTATCTTGTTTCTCTTCATAATATTTTACCTCATTTGGGAATTGGTAAGGATTATTAATCATTAATAATTTTGGTCTTCTTGCCCTCAACCAATTTGTTCTTGGCAGCTAGAGCTGCAAAGCTTGTCAAAGATACCGAGATGAAAGCACCAATTCCCACGACAGTTCTTTATCCTACCCTTGGAGGGAACATACATACTTTTAAGGCAGTAACTCCCTGTGCAATCTTTGATGTATTATCTCCACCTTATTCTTCAGAACATGGAAGACACTGCACCTACTTCCGGAAATCGCAGAGGAAAGATCTTCCAGGTGATCTTATTTATATCCAATGCTGGTTCATTTATGCCTTGTGTCCCAAATGATTGATGGTTTTACCTGTAAATGTTGTGTTTTGTTAACCACACCATATGGTTTGCCAACATTAATTTTAATTGCAGGTAATCTTCAGTTGAATGGAGTTACAGTGTCTGATGTTACCTGGTTGGAAGAATTTCAACCTCCTGACGACTTTGTGATTCGGAGAGGGATATACAATGGTCCTGTCATTAGAACTTGAAAATTTTCTTGTTTTGTGTTTCACCTTAAAATGAATTTGGCCTTTATGATTAGGTTACAACTAAGGGAATTGATGAACGAGTTCTGAAAAGCCAATACAATAATTCTATTCTTTGTTAGGCATTTGGTTTGTACATAACGATGCACTATTGTAGTCTCTCGAGTCACCTACCTCACCTTAATTCAGTAGATTAGTTACGGAATTTGAAAAAGGGACCTCAATCATGATGAGTGAACTTGTGAAATTTTGTTTGCTTAATGTTGAGAATGAGTTACCATGTATCATTTTTGTCTCTTTTGCAATTTCCATGTGTTTTTGCCTTCTCAATTGTAATTTTACACCATTGCTACGGTAGAGGTTCCAGGGAAACTAATTAGATCCGAATATTCTGATATTGTTGTCTCCAAAAATTTGTTGCTTTTGGAAGTATTGTGAATAGAGTTCACAATATGTGTCCAATTATTAGTTGGCTGCTTCTTTCTGAAGTTCCATCACTTTTCCCAGCACCTCCATAAATTTCAAAATTCTAAAATCGTCCTTTAGTAAAAAGTTAAAAAATAAAAGGCATTGACATTGTTTTTTACGGTTGGTTGGTGAATGAAGAGAGTGTGTGGGTTGAAGGTGGTGGTGGTGGGTTGTGTTGATTATGGATGACGGTTGTTGATAATTGGTGGTTGTTGGTGTCGGTGGTGGCATTTTTAAGTGAGTAGGTATCGTTAATTTTTTTTATGTTCTGGATTTGTTAATTCGGTGCATCTACAAATTAATGAATTCAAAAGTTAAAGATTTTAGAAATTATACTTCAAATGGTGTAATATGGAACTTACTCTTGAATCTGGATTAGTATTTCGGCTTACACAATTTGTAATACTTCTTTATTTTAGGTTTCATAAGTTGAAATGTTAATATGAATTTGGAAGTCAGTTCCATGTTAAACAAATAGAATTACTAAATTTTATAATTTATGGATTAGATAATCTAAAATGTATTGAATTCAGAATGGATGATGATGTCTTGTTTCTGGATACGTAATCTAGATAGTTGTCTATTGTATGAAATGACTTGTGGATTGCTAATTTGTAAAGTATTTTTTTGAGTTATCAAATGATTTTGAATTATTTAATCTGAAAGGTATTTTTTGAGTTGTGAAATGATTAATGAATTATCTAATTCGAAAAAAAATTGAATGAGAGTTTTTTTCATGTTTTTCACAATCCGATACATGTTTTTTTGGATTTCATTGTTGCGGATTTAATCCACTCCCATTTTATCTTTTCAGTTTATCTTTCTGATTTATGTAAACTGGGAATTTTGAATGACAAAAAAAACCACCTACAACAAAATAGCACTAAACTATTCAACAAAACATTTCAAAAGATGCAAATTCTCACCTCTACAACTACACAATGACATCTCAAAGTGTGAAAAACCACCCCAAATTGTGTTGGAGGTACACCAAGAGACCGTGGAATGAGAGAAGAGAGGAGAGAGTGTGTGTAAAGTTAAAATGCTTATGATTTTATTTTTTAAATTATTTATTTAAGGACATAAGTATATTCCTTTTTAGTATGGAAGTACTGAAGAAGTCATGGGAGCACGAAGAAACAACCTTGTTGGTTATGTATATTTTGGATAGAATATTTTGTTTTCTTTTTTTTCAAATTGGAATTTAGTTTAGTTCTTATTTCTTTTAAATTTTAATCTTCTGACAAATATTTTTATAAATGGTTTAGTTGATTCTATCATATTAGTGGGTAGACAATTCGTTTTTGCACTCCAATGTATGTTTTTCTTCTGTAGCTTTGTAAATATTAAAATATGTAAATATTATAAGTCAATTTTAATTTTTGAATTTCAGATAATTTGAAAGTTAATATTATATTTTTAATTATATAATCTCAAAGTTATTTTTAAAAGTGTCTTTTGAATTATGCAAACTTGAAATAAATTGAGATTTAGAAGTTGAAAGTCATCTTACATTAAAAAAATTCAGGTAATTTGAAAGATATTTTTAAATTATATAATTTAAAATTATTTTTTATATAGAAAAAAGTTTACATATTTTAGAATTTGAATGTTTGTTGCATGAGTCTAGACATGTGGTAGTGATGGAAAGAGAGTGATGACGACTCTAAGAGGTGACAACGACAATTTTATCTTATACACAAGTGTAGAGTGTGAAGTTAAGACCAATTGGGTTCGGCTGACTAGACACCATGTTTTAGTGAATGAGCTTAATCATTGTGTCCCCTTAATCTCTATTTAAAGAGATCATTTACTTGTAATTTTGTAACAAACAAAATAAAAACCTAATTAGTTGCCCGTGGACGTAGGTTGTAGATTGGCGACCGAACCACGTTAAATCCTGTGTTGTTTATTTTCTGCAGTTCATTCGTGATTGTGTGTGTTGCTTTCGCGTGCGTTTTTTTCCCATCAAGTGGCATCAGAGTTTGGTTTGTTTACACACTAGAGATCCGATCAACAAAAATTAATCGACGAGATGTGAAAATTGTGCCTGCAGCAGCGTCCTAAAGCTAGGGTTCCGCAAGGGCGATAACGACGTCCCAAAGCTAGGGTTTCGCAGGGGCGACAACGACATCCCAAAACTAGGGTTGTGTGCGTTCTACAGGTGTGCTGGTCTGAGACGACACAGAGTGTAGTGCGAAGGCGGTGACCAGCGACAATGGAGGTGCAGAGCACGCCAGTGCGGCGAAGCGCCAGTGCAGTGGGGACTACGACCAGGTCTGTTGGTGAGTGATTTTGGGTGGTGCAATTTTTTGTGTTCTTGATTTAAAAAAAATAAAATTTGCCAATCTAAAATTAGTTGGACCGAGTTTCTTGTCTAGTCATTTGAGATGACAGAAGACGGGAAGTTTCGAATTGAAAAATTCAATGGTACAAATTTCAGTTGGTGGAAAATGTGAATTGAGGATTTGCTAGTCTAGAAAGACTTGGACATGGTTTTGGGTGACAAGTCAAAAAAGATGTCTGATGCAGAGTGGGCAGGTTTGGATCGGAAAGCTATGTCCGTTATCCGACTCTCTTTGACCAAGAATGTTGCGTTCAACATTCTGAAGGAGAAGACAACGAAAGGTATCATGGAAGCACTGTCTAACATGTACGAGAAGCCATCTGCTGCAAACAAGGTGTTTCTGATTAGAGAATTGGTAAACACAAGGATGAAGGAAGACAATTCAGTTACTGAGCATATCTGACAGTTGGTCTAGAACGGTTACAACAGTTGTTCAGTGGGACCCGATTGATTCACTTTTGAGAAGATTCATGATCTCATTCTTGACGAGGACGTTCGAAGAAGGAGTTTTGGGGAATCATCTAGTGAATCGCTATATGTCATCAGAGGTAAGAAAAATATCAGAGATAGTGGGAGCAAGAACAAAGGAAGGAGTCAGTCAAAGATTCGGGATTGCTCAAGTGTAACATGTTGGAACTACAAGGAGATGAGACATTTCAGGAATCAATGCCCAAATGATGAACAAGTCAACATTGTAGAAGACTCCACGGACGAGGACCTTTTAGTCTGTTGTGTAGATAACAATGTGGATTCCTGGGTCATGGATTTTGGTGCTTCATTTCATGCCATCCACGTCCGTGAAACATTGCAGAATCTAGTTATTGGGGACTTTGGAAAGGTAAGACTAGCGGACAACAAAACTCTTGATGTTTCAGACATAGGTGACATAGTGTTGAAGACGCTAGTCGATTTCTGGACTTTGAAGGATGTTAGAGTTGTTCCAAGCTTAACGAAAAGTTTGATTTCTGTTAGGCAGTTGGACGAACAGGGACATGATGTGAAGTTCAGAAATCAGCAGAGGAAGGTCATCAAGGGAAATCTTGTCATGACCCGCGGAAGAAAGAGAGGTTCCTTGTATATGGTCGGATTACCGTCTGAGGGAGTGGCCGTCCCAGTTCGGAAGATAAACAAAGTCCGGTTCACAGAATCTCGTGGGCAGAAGAGGGTTGTTTTTACAAGAGAGAAACTCAGAGCCACATGTCAGATTCAGGATGAACGAGCATGGAAAGGTTCAGGTAGACCAGTCAAGGTACTTATGGTAGTGGGAGCACGGGTCGTGCTTCAGCTGAGGTTCCTAGACGACAATGGGTTAGGAGAACCAATATTTTAGCTGTTGAAACATCTCCAGAAAAGTTCTTGTTGAGTATGGAGTATGTTTGTTCTCAGGCTATTCCGAGATCCGGCAATTTGTGTAAGTGGGAGCCGGTAGGAATAGAGGACGGATCAGTGGCAATTTCAGTCATGACGAACATGTTGAAACTCAGGGGAGTTTCAATGAAGTCTTCAAGATGATTAAGAAGGCTGGTGGCAACTAGAGGTGGAACATTGAGTTCCGTTGACAAATTACAAAAGTACATGTATACAGTTGAAGCGTAGGTGAACATTGTTCCATGGCTTCAAGTGGGAAATTGTTGAGTGTGAAACCAAGATCAATTGGGTTGGGCTGACTAGATACCATGTTTTAGCGAATGAGCTTAATCATTGTGTCCCTTTTCTTTTTTCAGCAATTAGCAATGAAATTAAAAGGGATCACTTCAGGGGTGATCCAACCCTTATACAATAAAATGATGTTCACAAATTACCTTTCTAACTACAAATCAGCCAACAAAACCTCCTACAGTCAAACCCATCGCTATCAAAATAACAAAGAATAACAAGGATCAATCCTCATATCAAAACTAAATTGAATGCATACAAACCAAAGGTTCAAGACACCAATCAGAGAATGAGAAATTAGCTGACGGTACCTTTGAAG
>Ga0123342_1004336_pt1 | contig 21718 bp, 10 predicted proteins | sample Turbeawhitnodule_FD_89960 | JGI IMG/M metagenome (GOLD analysis project Ga0123342, IMG submission 89960) | Root nodule microbial communities of legume samples collected from Mexico - Turtle bean Mexico white nodule | ecosystem: Host-associated > Plants > Roots > Nodule | place: Mexico: Nepantla...
AACTTTGATTTGTTATGATTCAGTGAAAATAGAGAGAAACACTTACCTGTGAGCATATGAGAATAAATTACTTGATAGATTGTCTTTTATTTGTTTTGTTTTGATCCTGGAAGTTGATTGTGTTTATATTTTTCTATATTTGAATTTGGAAGCATCAATTTCTAATTTAATCTGTTGTTTAATAAATTAAGCTGTTTTGATATTTAAGTTCTAATATATTCATTTACTTTTCTTGAGGACAAGCAAGATTCTAAGTTAGGGAGAGTGATAAGTGTCTAATTTAAGTAATATTTCATATTAAAATATATGCACTTATGAGTATTAATTGCTAAAATAAATATAAAATAATTCCTAATTTATGAATTTATACCTTTTATATATTTTATGATCTTTATTTGAATAAGAACATTTTATTCCCAAATTTGGTGTTAATTTCAGGTTTTTAGGGAAGAATGGAGATGACTGGGCTTTAGAAGAATAATATACGCTAAAAGAAGAAAGGTGGAAGGCTCATAATGCATAAGTGCACAAAAGAGTCTATTAGCGCGACACAGAAAGCAACCTAACACTAGAAAATTAGGTTAAATAGGGGGCTAGAGGTTCAACCCTAGTGTGCCAGATTGAGAGGAAAACACCATAGAGTGAATTGTAACCCAATTGAGAGAATGGAAGGTGCTAGAAGTATGTGTGGCTAACTCTACCCTTTGGGATTTGGAGTAATCTGCTCGAACTCTTATGTATTGAGGTGATATCTTATATTAAAATAAACAATTTTTTATTGATTACTGGTATTGTTGTTTTACTTCTAACTTTCGGTGACAAATTGAGAATCTTAAATCTGACCGAGAGGTATTTTTAGGGTTCGGACCTAAATGGTAATACTTAACATATTTGAGTGCTAGAGATAGACTTGAAGTGTTAATTGTCATTAACGTCTGAGTGTGATTCTAAGTTGTTTGTATAAGTATGCGAGAGATCGATATTTAGGAAACATTCTTAAGTATTTATATGCGAGAGATCGATATAAATGAATTTTCTACGGGCATCAATTTCAATCAAAGAACTTAATATTGGCATGATAATCAAAATACATAGGAGTGAGGAAGATGAAACCTAATTCCCATTTTTCCAATTAAAGCAATTACTCTTTGATTTGTTTTCTTGTTAATTCTTGCCATCATAACAATCCTCAAACCAACTTTTATTATTCTGTTTTTATATTTAGCTAATCTTTTACTTGAATATTCAACTGTTCCTTGTGGGATCGATATTCGTCCTTAGGGACAAATTATTACTTCTAACAACGCGGTGCACTTGTCGTAGAAAGTCATCAACTGTGTGGAAATTTAAAGCATTTTATAATCTAAATACGACTCATGGAGAAAATGGAATGCTAATGAAAATGACAAATATAAATCATGGTGGTGGAAAGATCTTAGAACTTTGTGGCAAGGTTGTGTGGAGTGGTTTGATGACAATGTTACATAGAGGGTAGAATAAGGTGAGAAAATAGTTTTCTGGGAAGATAGGTAGTGTCAGAAGTAATAAATTGTCCCAAGGAACAGTTAAATTCTCAGGTACAATATTTACCAAATATAAGACAAATGTAAAAGTTTGTTGGTAAGGTTGTTTGTATGGTGAATTTACAAGAAATTAAATAAAACAAATTAAAATATTTGTATGAGTCAATTGGAAAAATTGGGATTAAGGTTCATCCTTCTCACTCGTTTGTACTTTTTTAAAAGAATATAATATTCAATCTTAATTGATATACATATAAAAATCATTCATATCAATTTCTGACATACAAAAATATTAAGAGAGTCTCCTAAATACCGATTCCTTGGATATTTATGAAAACTCCTTATCATTACGAACATATGTTATAAAGCGATTAACATTTCAAATCTATTCCTAGCATTCAAATATGTTAAACATTATAATTTAGGTCAGATGCTTATAAGTACTTTCCAGTCAAATCTAAGGTTCAAAATCATGAATAGTTCAAGTTTTGAGAATAAAATCATAATACCAATCATCAATTAAGAACTAAATATTATAGATAAATATCACCTCAATACATAAGAGTTTGAACAAATTACTCCCAATTCCAAAGGGAAGAATTAGTCACTCATGTTGGCCATTACAATCATGAAAAACAAGAAAAGAAGATCTAGGATGTTTCTCCTTGACGACTACCTCCTCTAGGGTTTTCTATCTCGCTTTATTCTCCCAATGATGTCTAGGGTTATGTCTCACACCTTCTATTTAACATAGTTGGACTTGGGCTATGTGACATCTCGCTCAAGCGAGTTATTACTTGCTTAAGCGAGTTTGACGAGAAAAAGCTCAATTTCACTGGCGAGTCTTGGGCAAATTCCTCTAGAGTGATCTTGCTTACCCGATCTTGGGCGAGTTTTGATCGAGTTTCCAATGTTCCAACTTTTCCTTTTTATCTTGTCCATTCTCATTTAGCCCTTTCATCTTCGTTTTTCTTAGAATTTTAAAATTAACACAAAAAAGTATAAAAAAAAAGGTTTAAATTCTTAAATTAGGGGTTGAATTATAGCTATTTTATCAATAAAAGTTCATAAGTGTCTATCTTTGAATATAAAATATTACTGAAATATGACAATTATCAAATACGTGTAAGACATGGACAATGGTAAGTGTTGTGCAACACTTCCAACCTAAGTTACACTTTCAACAATTTAGTATCTTCTTTCTAAGCGAGGTTAGGAGTAAGATTTGGAGAAGGATATGGATAGTTTTTTTTTTTTTGTGTATTTGGGAGCATAAAGATGCAATTATCTTTAAAATTGCATGACTAGACATAGAAGAGGTGTTCATGATTGTGAAAGATTATGCCAAGAATATTCCAAATCAATTGGAGGAAATGCAAATTTACATATATTACAAATAGTAGTTTATGAGAGTTGTTAGGTCCTCTGTTTGGTTCAAATATAGGCTCATAGTAGTATAGAGGGTATATAATAATGCAGATTTTGTACTTAAGATACTTTAAGGTACTGAATGTGTTAATTTTTTATTTTTTTTAAAATAGTTGAAGTATCACTTAAATACCTCAATTAATTTTATTATATAGAGGGTATATAATAATGCAGATTTTGTACTTAAGATACCTTAAAGGTACTGAATGTGTTAATTTTTTTTTTTTTAAATAGTTGAGGTATCACTTAAATACCTCAATTAATTTTATTGGTTTTTCACCGATAAATAAAAGATTTTCAATACAATTAAAAATATGGACATGATTATATTGTACTTATAGCAAAATAGTATTGTTAAATTTTGATTGGTGTCTTTGTACAATAATATGTGTGCAAATGATATGCACAACATACAGAAAAGGGATAGGTTAGTATAACCTGAAAATCTATAGAAACTAGAAACTTGGTACATGATAGGGTAGGAAGGCATATTGTTATAACTAGGTATAAAATCACGAAATGGGTAAGCCATGATTAAGTTTGTTTCAAAAAAATTGGATGCAGTAATTAGTTTCTTTATATTGATAACTAGGTTCATGCTAAATAGCCTAGAGGTTTCCTATAATGAGGCAAATAGCTAGATGTGCATAAGCAAGCTAAACCAGGGTTAATAGGCAACCAATATGTAAACATGTTGCAATTTATATTTAAAGTTCAATTACTTGGCTGAGATTGTTAACCAAGATATTTAGGTAGCACCTGCTTGAACCTGGAATAGTCTAATAGATGCAGTTTTTATAATGACTAATTTAAAATTGAAGTAGGTAGTAACTAAAATCTTGATATTATTTTATATTCTATTATTAATATAAACTACTTTAGATACCAATAATTGTTTAACTTATAAAATAGTATTTAACTTAATCAATATAATAATTTTTTATTTTTTATTTTTAAAATTAGTTGTTATTTAATATTTTTAATAGTAAAGAAAATTGTACTATAAAATCTCAGGTGATGTAGGATAATTTTGTATAAATCATCTTGTAGATACATCTTGCTTATTTGTATATGAATTAAAACACTTTTGCACTTCCTATTTATTTTATTCTTTTATTGATCCAAACAAATAATAATTAAGTAGTACTTCTAATAGTCGAGAAAAATAGTCTTAGATTAAAAGTGGTACGATTAAAATGACACTTGAATATTTTATTATTAAAGTGAAAAGAGTATATAAATAGAAATTCAGTTATCCAGGTTTTATTTTAAAAGAACTATCATCTCTCTAAACACTCCTTTTTCCTTTCCTCTGTCTTCTCTCTAAGATTTTGACCTCCTCGTTCATCAGTTTGGCGATCGGAGTCCGCCATTAGACTCCTGGTAAATGAATACTACAAGACTGTCCGATCAGAATATCTGATAAAGTAAGTTCATTTTTGCTCTTCTCTTTTAGTCAAATTTTAAACTTGTTAGGGTTGTCTCAATTTAGGTTTTTGCATGTAACTATTTTAATTTTAGGATTAGTCTCTATTAGCTCATAGTCCTAGTGATATAGTTAGATTTTTTTATCAGGACTTTGTAGTGCAGTTTAAGCTACATTTGAGCTTTTGGTGGGTTTGAAGCTCTAAGTGAGCATCTGCTCAAGTTCAAGTAAGGGAAAGTAGTTTTAAATTTTCAATAGAACCCTAGGCTAGAAGATTTGGATGTGGGGGTGACGTGGTCACCAGTCTCAAATTTTCTGGCAAGATTCCTTCCTATTAGATATATTAGAATTTGATTGAGATTAGAATGTGAAATTGTAGATATGGTAGATGTTATAGAATTATATTGTTTTTTATTTGAATAAGTAAATGAATGTATTCAAATAGTTTGATGAATCATTTAAAGGATAATATGGATCTTCTTGGGCAATGGAAATGGAGACTTGGTAGTGAAAATCAGGACTTTGGAAACAGGTACTGGAATCTAAATATGGTTCTTGGAGAGGGTTAGACGATACTGTTGTATCAAATACTGAATCTTGGTGGTGGAGAGATATAAAGAAGGTGTGCGGAGGAAACTCAAATTCTTGGTTTGATAATCACAGAAGGTGGAAGGTCGGTGCAGGGAGTAATATCTTGTTTTGGTCAGATTATTGGATAGGGAATGATACTTTGAAAAAAAGATATCCCAGAATTTTTTCAAACTCAGTGCTTAAGGAGGGTTCTATAGATAAATATGGGATATGGCATGAAAATCAGTGGATATGGCAAATAAAATGGAGAAAAGAGTGGTTTCTATGGGAAACTGAAATTATAAATGAATTTATGGATGAATTGAAGACTATCAAAATAGATGCTTGTAGAAATGATGAATGGATATGGGTAGGTGATACCTCAAATTCTTTTACTGTTATCTCTGCTTATAAAATTCTTTGCCACCAAAATATTTTGCAGCCACATTCATTCTCTGCATTCAATTTTGATTCTTTTTAGAGATTAAAAGCTATTCCATCAGCACATTACTTTGTCTGGCGTGTTTTAATTGGTAAAATTGCAACATATGATAACTTAATACATAGAGGAATTCAGACTGGAGGGGGGATGTGTGTGTGGGTCCGAGCTTGAAACAGTAAATCATCTTTTTTTCACATGTAAAGTGACTTCTAAAGTGTGGTATATGTCTGATACTTGGGCTGGTAGAGCTTTTGTACATTGTGATAATGCTATTCAACATTTTGAACAAATAGGTTTTACGGGTCTAAACCACTTGGGAAATTGTGTTTGGAAATGTATGTGGATTTCTATTATTTGGGCAATATGGAACCATAGGAATAGGATAATTTTCAATAATGCAGTGGTGGATCCGGTTGAAGTTTTTGCTTTGGCCCAAATAAAGGTGTGGGCATGGGTTAGTTATAAATTTCCAAAGTCAAATTTTTCTTATTCTGATTGGTGTATTAATGTATATGAATGTTTAAAATCACTATATTGATGATTAATGCCTTTCCTCTACTTTTGGCTGGACTATCGGTTTGCATTAGAGGAATCTCTTGGGGAATAATTATAGTCATAATGGACAATGGATGCTTGGAAACTGCAGTGGATAGCAAGGAGACAAAGTCCTTCTTTTGAGCTGATACGCTTATATTCTGGATTAGGACTAAGGGTTGGATTCCTTGATAGATAATCTGATGTATGTATAGACATCCTAATGTTTTAAAAGAGGTGTAAGATCATTAGAATTATATCTGCAGAATATGGCTATGTTTAGGTACTTTATCTGTAAACCTCTTTCTCTAGCATAGGAAATTTCTGTACATGGGTTGGAGTACCCCGAGTACTTCTATTTATTAAATTTTTATTGCTGATTAAAAAAAAGGATAATGTTGTTGAGTATTGGTTGTTTGATTTTGATTTAGAGATATTGAATATATGGTATTATAGATTTATAGAATAGCTATATTAGAGTAATTATCCAACTTTAGCAAAGAATTTATTACTTTGGTTTAGTATATTTGATAATATAACAATTTGAATGGAAATATCCGGGTGAAAATGTGAAATAGACTAGATTTTTACAAACTTTTTTCTACATATCTCACTCACGTGGGAAGTTTCTCACTTGAATGAAAATATGAGGTACTCTCGGGTCCATTTTCACTCAAACGAGATGAGATCTCATTCAAGTAAAAATGGGAAAATTCTAAGGTGCTACCGGGTTCAATCTCGTTCAAATAATAATTTTTTCGCTCAAGCTAACCTTTTTTAAAAAAAAACTTAAATTGAAATTTTATACTTACTTTTAAAAGGTTGGTTTATTTCTATTTTATAGTTTTTACTTATAACTTATGTTAAATTTTATTTTATGTATATTTAATTGAAAAATCATTTAATTAGATATTTATGTGATTATGAATTATTGTGTCTTTTGAAATTGTGAACTTTGTTATGATTAAATTGTGTGATTTTGGTTATTGTGAAATTTTGAATATGAATTTTAAATCACGACATAGTATTTTTAGAAAAGAAAATATCGTGTTAAGATTGTTAGGATGTGCATTGACTAGGGATTCGTCTAGAAAGAAATATCCTGAATCTCCTAAGATTATGGGATCATATAGATGAAATTATTCAGGTGGTTAGAATCGAAGGAGGTTCGTATGAATGGGTAAGTTGTTTGAAAGATAACTAACATGGCCTATTATATGAGTTAACCATGTCATACTAGGAGAGATGACATTGAGATTATTTGTACACATAGTTGTGTGGATTTTATAGTGAGATAGTATGACAAGTGCAGATCTCTGAGTCTAAGTCAATGCACAAGTCTTCCGGAAGTAAAGTCAAATGTTTGAGTATGTTGGTCAGTAGAAATCTGACATGAGTAATGTGAATAATGAATTATGATAGACACTTGATGGATTTTGAGAAAATGTATGAGAGTGGATGACTTTATGTTTGTTAATTGAAATTGAAATTATATAGCAAAAAAAATTATAGCTAGCTTATCCTATTTTTGTTGTGTTTTGTTTTCTTTATTTTTGATGATCATGTATTTTACACGATAGCAGATGAGACTGCAAATTAAAAAGCTATATATATATATATATTTGTTTTTATTAATTTGTTGATGTTTGTAAATATTATTTTTCCTATGAAAAGAGATGTATTTTGAACTACTATATTGATGATATAAGTGTATAGTAAATATTTATGTTGAAAATTCACGCATATTATAATATTAGATGTGGAAAAAATTATAGAAATGTTACGGTACTCTCATAAAATCATCTCCTTAATCAATCTCCCTCTCTCAACACTAGGTTAAGAAAACATTTCACGTTGGTTAAATGAGAATATCTCTAATTGAATTTCTTTCATTTAAGCAGGCACTTAACGTACTTAAATGAATTGTATTTTTCCCATTTAATTAAAACAAGACTACTTATAAAATAAAATAGATCATTCTGAATTTTTTTTTTTGGTCCAACTAAAGGTCTGCATTTTTTCTGGTTGGACTGATGTCTAAACCCGTTGGCGTGTCTGTTTATGATTAAAAACCCTTGACTTTACAGGCTTTTAGTTTGAGTAAAACGCTTGTGTGATGTTATTAAGTTTCTCTATTTAGTAGCTTTAGTTTAGTTGAAATAACCGGTTGCTTCCGCTTTGATCTGTGTTGAAGCACCCTTGAAATAGTTCATTTTTTATTTTTTTCTGAAAAAAAAAAAAAATACACCAAAATATTTAACAATTTAGCTTTCCTGTAAACACTTAAAGGTTGTATTTATTTAATTAACTTTTTAAAACAAAATCCAGAATCATAAAATTTGTATTGGTCAAGTTTATAAATTTAATCTAAAATATTTTTACGTGTTAACATGAAAGTTAAAAGACCATGGGAAATGGGAGAAAGAGTATGGAAGAAATATGAGCATAAGAAAAAATATATATATATAAGAAAAAGTAAGATAAACGAAATATAAGAATAGGATAGGAAAAGTGTTGTAGCCGACTTAACTTAAATCAGGCCAATAATAGCACATGGATTTGGATGTTCTTATATTTTACATTTGAGACAAAGTACTCCTTTATGGTCGGTGATTGCCAAACCCATATCTTATAATTAATTCTCCTTCTTCCTCACACTCCTCTATACTACATACGTACGCAATCACAATGCAGCATAGTTAATGGGAAACAAATTAGTAGATTTTGGTAATTAAGTGTCATATAAATTATGCAAAAGTTATAATAAGTTTAAAATTATTGAGGTAATGAACTGAGATATAAGTTTGCAAAAGTGGGTGTGTATGAGAAAAGCAGAAGAGTGTCCTATGTAAAGTTTTGTCAGTATGTGACGATAGAGGTTCAACTGTGTCTTCACATAGATACAGTACAAAAGTGATAGTGACACTATGGAGTGTGTTGGTTGATTCCATTCCATGAGTCACATGTCGACGCATGCAAGGGGGACGACCGCCAAAATGGTCCAAACCACGAGCTTCTTGAGGGTTTATTTGTGTAGTGTGACCATTTAATGAGCTAGGCACCCACAATTACCCAAATCAGACCCTTCAATATGCTTGCATGGTCCCATTTTCTTCTAATCTAATACTCTTCTTCTTACTCTTTTCCAGAATACAAAACCAAATATTTGTGTCATTATTAGCACTCAATTGCATCATCCTCATACCTCTCTTTTTTTCTAATTCTTTCACAGGATATTTTAGCAGATAACGAGGTCTCACCCCGTTATGCCTTTCACACTCAAATCAAAGCCTCACTCTTTTTCATCTGCAATTTCGAATCACTGCATGCAATTGTTGTTTCCTATAAACCACCTTTTCTTTTTGCTTTACCATAAACTCCTCACATTCACTTTTTGCATGATTTCTAATCACTAGCTACCTATGACAAATGCTATTAACGTTTTTTCATAACATTATCTTTAATATTTACTGACGTGTCAAAAGAAACAGTCTCACTAAACAGAAGTTTCTTGGTTTATAGCGTAAAAAACAACAGCCAAAACACAAACCCCAAAATCAACCTGTTATAAATGGCATTCTTTTCTGGTTTTCATTATTAAAATATATAAATGAAAATTGATGTTTATTTTAGTACGTAGTAATTATTTTTTCACAGATCTTTAATTATGATTTTAAACAGTAATAAAATATAGTGTTTTATGTTTTTTAAAAGTCTAATTTTGTCTCATATAAAGAAACATTTTTAAGAACTTCACTTTTAACTGTGAAGATCAGACATGAATACTCTCTCTGTACGTGTGTGTAATATATAAGATATTTGTGTGGTTGATGAAACAAGTTTCCTTAATTGACTGCTTAATCATTGCTCACATTCACAACGCGTATATAGGGTCGGGGAAAATATCCCACTAACCCTCTGTACTTTTCACATTTCATTTCCCAATGTGCATTGAAACCTGGTTGTCAATTGAAATCTGTTGTATCATATATATGACTAAGTGCTAATAATATTATATTGTGTTTAAGGAGCGACTTAAATGAGTAGAAGAAGTGAAAAATCTAGAAAATGATTTGGAAAACATAAAATGAGGAAGTAATGAGAAGGAGAATTTGACGTCTAATAATTTTTTATTCCATCAGAATGAAATGAGTTTTGAATCTTTGAAGGAGGTCATCCATCTAATTAATATCTGGTCGGTCCATATTGAAAATGATATTCGTAAGCGACTTCCAGAAATTTGTAGCAGAGTTAAATTTTGAAGTTATGTATTGAGAGAATTATTAATTGAATAGTTGGGTAGAAACTGCGTCATATCTTTCTTGTTTAACCACATCATCACATAACTCTGACATATGACAATCCACCAAAAATAGGTACCCAGATATTTTTTGCAGTGCCTTCTGCTTCAAATCTCCACAATCTCATCTCACTATGTAACCACAACAACATTTTGAGATGTACAAATTATATAAGGCGGTTTGTCATTTTGTTGGCAAAATTCTTTTGTTTTTGTTGTTATTTCAAGAAGACCACGACTCATACAAAAAGACAGAGTTGTACTATATTTAGTCGGTCACCTCCTCAAAACCTTTCTCAATACTAACCATCTCTTTTCGGATACTTTTCTCAATTCTCTCTTTTTTCAAACACTTTTATACAAAATATATTTTTAAGGATTACAACTACAATTAAGAAATTTTAATACCGCTAAATACTTTTATTTTAAATTAATATTAATATATTATACATCTATTTATAACATTTATGTTACTATAAAAAATTGATCGTTAAAATTTAAAATTAATTATTAGATTGATTTGAGACTGAAATAACGATTAAATACATGTGATAGTAAAAATTTAAGTAAAAAAATTATTTAGCTATCACTTTTTCATTAGTTGTAAAACTGAAATAAAAAAGAGAGTTTGACTATCCCAATTTTAAGAAATAAATTTAACAAAACAAAAAACTAATAAAAATTCGGTGTTCAGTTAATATTAAGTTTAGTATTATTATAATTAATATTATTACTAATATTAACTAATTATAATAATAATTATAATCATAATAATAAAATAGTTATAATTCTATCGTTAATTTGATCCTTAACTAAAATCAAATCAAATCAATTGTTAATTTTTAATTATTTAACTATAAAATTAAATTGATTATTAATTTATAATAATTTATATATATTTAATGACAAAAACTAAATCACTCGTTAATTTATAAAAAAATTATAATCAAAATAAAATTGATTGTTAATTTATAATGATTTATTTATAATAATTAAAATTAATTAATTACTATTTATTACTAAAATGAAATTGATTGTTATTTTTTATTGTGATTAATTTAATTTGGAAAATAGATAATTTTTGTTAGATGCATTTATGAGTTTTATTGAAAATATCAGAGTTTGAGGATTGTGAAAAGTCTAAACTCAAACTTATGTTTGTTGGGTGAGTGGACTACACATGCTTCGCATCACAATACGACACGCTTTGGCTTTTACATGCCAACAATTTTCTGAGGTACATATACTCTTTCGGCTAAACTTTTATTGATTTGCATTGCCTACATCGTTCCATTTTTTACACTTTCTTTTTTCATTATTTACTCCCATTCTTAATTATTTTTTCACTCGTTTCCTTGGAGCTAAAGAACATTTTTTTTTTTCATGTTCTGGACATTGTTTTGTTAAATTTTTTCCTTTAGCTGGGTTTTGTGGGCAGAGAGGTCGGGTATGATAAGCATGAGGGTGATAAAGTTGATGGGACTAAATGATATGAACATGCAATTGTCATTCTAATAAATGCAAAAAGTATCTGCGGATTTCTTTTTTGTGTTCCATATTGAGAGTTGAAACTCATCACATTTAGAATCTAGAACTAGGGGTTTCTTAACTATGGTTAGATTGTTTATAGAAGAAAAAGAAATTGTTATATTTTTTGTTTTGTTTCCTTTTTAATCTCTTGAGAAGAGATAAAAATAAAGAAGAATTGAAAATGATTTGAGGAAGAGAGAAGAAGATAAAATAGTAATAGTGATAATAAAGTGAGTGGTTGTTGTCAAGAGTGGAAGGGGAGAGAGTGGTCACGGGTTTCATTTGACTCTTGGATTCCATGGATATGAATTTATATATATATATAAATATGTCCATACTATAAACATTAGCAGTAGGAGCAGCGAAGGCAGTGTTTGAAGAAGCAGAAGTTTTGATTCTCCACTGCCCCACTCACCTCCCTTCCATTTTTCTTTCATGCTTTTTTCAATCACAGCATACCATAATTTAATTCTTCCTTTGACTCAAATTAATTCACTCTACTTCTATCCTATTCTATCCCCACACTTCTCAATTAATATCCTTTTCACTTATATTTTCTCAATATTATTATTCAACTATTAATATCAAATTTCACTATTCTCTCATTATACTTTATTTATTTCACAATATTATTAATTAAATGAACTATGATTCATCTGAAATTTAGTTACAATTATTTATATATTAAACTAATTTATAAAAAAAAAATTGCTGATTTTAATGATTAAGTTAGATACTATTTTATAAATTAAAAAATTATTGATGTATAAAGTAATTTTTATTATTAATATAAATTTATAGTTATACAAATTTTAGCTACTAATTATTTTAAATTTCATTTTTAATTAAACTAGAGATTAAGTTAGAGTTAAAACCTTAATAATTAATATTAGATATATTTAAAAACTATTCAATAATTTTTTTATTAATAATATTAATTATCTTAATATCAATAATTTTTTAATTTATAAAATAATATCTAACTTAATTAATATAATGTGTAATTATTTTTTATTTTTAAATTAGTTGATATTTAATGATTAAGTTTATTTCTTGTTGTAGATATATGATTATTTAATTATTTGTTAGTAATTTTATTAACACATGACAATGTTGATTTTTCTCACAAATCATAAGTGTTATTTTTAATTTATTTTGTTTTTTAACAAGTAAATAATGTAAATGTGATTTTAGTTAAATGATTTATTTGTATTAAATTTATAAGGTAGTGTGTGGAATTTTTGCAAGATAGCATAAATTAAAGTTCAACCATGTATTGAAAGTATTAATTGCCATAAATCATAAATTCTTAAAAAATGACATCAAAATGAAGAAAGTGAAAAATAATTTTGAAGGTATTTCTAACCAAAATATTATAAATTATAACTTACACCTAAAATAAACTTAGGACATATCAAATTACAACTAGATAATCATGATATAATACAAAAAGTTTCATGCACATTTCAAATAAAATAAGAAATACATTTCACTTTTGATTTAGTTTTGAAGTTCTAAATTGGAGTCAAATTTAGATTGAGGTTTTCGTTTGAAATATTTCACTGGTTGTTATAATAAGATAATATTAAAGGAGACAATTGGATTTAAAGTATAAAATTAAATGACATAGCATTGATATTTGCTTTTAAAATATATTATGTTCTTAGATTTTATTTTATTTTAATTCCAGAAAAAATAAAATAAATAAATTTGAGACATTTGAGGAAAATGATATTATGTATAATTGTTGATGATTTAGGATAGGACAATAAAAATTAAACACTTAAGTTGTGAAGATTTATTTGTAGAAAGGAAACCTAAACCTAACATGAAAATGACAAATTTTCTTAGTGACTGGAGCGATTAATTGCTGCCTATCTACCTACATCCAATTAATGAGAATCACGTTAGGATATGTATAAGATGCGCGTTTGGATCCGCTCTAAAAAGTGATTTCGAATTTTTCCACCAAAAACACTAACTAAAAAACTTAATTAATTATTTAGTCTGAAGTAATTAGGTAAATTTAGTCTGAAGGTAACCGTGTGAGAATCTTAAGTCTTTTTCATTCATGGCAGTGTTAATGCATTAATTAATTGTCATGGTTACATTAACCTATCCTAACCCTAATTCCTAATTCCTAATTGGTGACCACAAAACTACAAGCCGGCACCAGCTAATTAACCTCACAAAATTTCTTCTTCATCCCCCACATTGCACCACAACCCTTATAATATGCATTGCACCAAGAACTTCTATGTCAATTTGTCAACGCAACCTTTCTTCCTATTTGTTTTATTCTTACAACTAGTCTGCACATACTTCTAAAACCCCATCACATCAAGACTTTTTGCGATTAAATTTTAATACCAATTATGAGAACAAATATTTTATCAAAACACAAATTTACTTTCAAAAACTTCTTTGTAATCATTTTTTTTTATTTAAAAAGTCTAACAAAATATTAAAAAAAAAGCTAGCATTGTAAACTCTATTATGTTACATAGCTGTAACATCTATAAAACAAATTATAGTATTAAATGAGTAAAATATTATAAAATCCAAATATTTGGTATGTTTTATTGATAATCTACAAAAAGGCCAGATAAAGTAAAATCATTCTCAAAGTTAGTATAATGATGTACTCAATAACTTTTTACCGTTAATTTTTAAAGTTTCCTTCAAGTATACCATGTTTAATATACTGTGTTGTGTTATTACTTTACTAATTTTACCTGGTGATGTGGTTTTTAAATTAAGTATAAGTGAATAAATAATCTAGTATGTCTATGTTTGTCTAAATTATATAAAACTTTATTTATTTCTTATAACAGTATTTTGAGAATGCTATTTTATTAAATTTTATTAAATATTCAAGTATAATTTTAAGTCCTAGTATAAATTAAGAAAGTTGAGTAATATATAAGAAAAAATATTCACAAATTTATTATGTTAAACTTTTTGGTAGGAAGTGTCATCAAGTTTAATACATGGATTCATACAATTTTAATTTGAATAAGTTTGAGTATTGATCAGAGAAAATAATGACTATATTTTAAAATAATCACATAACTAATAAATTATTTTGTTGTAATAATAAGATGAGAGATAAGAATATATAAGGTATTAAATTTTAATTATTGATATGATTTTATTTTAATAGCAAAGTTATTAAGTGCAGAATGTATCTTGTATCATTAATCACGTGTCTTATGATGCCATCGATATATTGGAACATACTAATGCACATCACAAAATAGGATAAAATCACATACTAATTAATGTCATCAATATTGTCTTCCCGTTTATTTATTTAACCTTAACAATTTGCGTGTTAATGAATTAGAAATTTTAATTAATTTATTTACTTACTATACTTTCATACATATGGAGAATTGTAATTTTAAATTTATTATATATATACTATCACTACAAGAAAATCATGAAATAAAAATCAATTTTTAAACACCAAAATAATTAGTTGTAATAGTAACTAAATTAGAGACTATTTTAAAAACTAAAAAAAAATGGTTTATAAATGGGTTTCTATTATTGTTAAATAGTTTCTAAATTAGTATCTAATTAGCAACCAAGGTTTTAACTACCAATTATTTAGTTTCTAAATTTGTTCTCTAAAATCTTGGTGGCTAATTAGATATCAATTCATAAACTATTTAATAATAATAGAAACTAATTTAGAAACCATTTTTTTTTTAATTTCTAAAATGATCTCTAATTTAGTTACTATTGTAACTAATTATTTTGGTATCTAAAAATTGATTTTTATTTCATGTTTTTCTTATATTGTATTTGCATGTAATAGTAACTCGATTTCAATTTTCAAAAGTCATATTTCAAAACAAGTGCTACTTAATCACTTTCTTTAACAAAAACCTAAAATTGAATATTTTAACTCCTCTCAAGTACAAAATAATGTTTGATTCCATTTTAGTATAAAGACAACTCAAACACAAAATAAGTAAACATAAATACTGAATCAGGTAAAGTTTTGATAAATAAATAAAAATTAAAATTATAAATTAGAAAATTAAGGCAATTTAAACTTTATATTTCTATAAACAATTCAAGTTTAACTGTTTGTGTTTCATTAAATAAAAAATTTGCACAGTTCAAATTTAAGTTTGAAATGTTAATTCAAGTTTATTAAACTTATATGTACGTAGATAATGATTTTCTACTTTAAATTAGTATTAAACTTATATACGAAGATAATGATTACCCGTACGTCCTTAATTATCATTTTGAAATTGTTAATAAACACTTTTTTTTAATGAAAATCCTTTTTTTTAACAAATCAACTCTAGTTTAATAGACAATTTCAAAATAAGAAATTATTACACGTATAAAAAATAACTTTAGGATTTTTTGTATACAAAAAAAGTGAATCGGATTATAAATAAATAAAATTAGTTAAATTTAAATTTGGTACTGATACACAAATCAAGTAAATTTTTAAATTTAATTCAGTTGGCAATGTCCTTTTTCTTTTTCTATTTTTTTTCTCATTAGTCAAAGTTTAACTTTGAAGTACTACGAACTTGATTGATTAGTTACTGTGTTAACTAATAAGTTATTACTTTTAAAGAAGTAAAAAATTTAATTCGAAAGTTTATATATTAATAAGTCCCCTCGCCTTTTTGAAAATGTTACAAAACAAATTAAATATGCTTAGCTCAATATAAATTCTCTTATATTATGAATTTGTATTAACACTGAATTTAAAAGAACATTTTTATGAACTACTGGTTATGTTTGACAGACATAATTGATTAACTAACTTAAAGCTTATGTTTATAAGTTATAAACTAGTTTTTTTAGGTAATTTATACACTTGTTTAAAACTTATGAATTGCTAGACGAAAGTTTACGAGATAACTTACTAAATTATATATGTAGAAAAATCATAAGATGACATTATATATATATATATATATATATATATATATATATAAAGCTTGCGTTTTATTTTATAAAACAGTGTAATTTTTGGTAATTATTATTTTACACTTTTTGTTGATCCTATATTGTTTTAAATATTTATCCTAAAAAAAATTGAATCCATTAGAAATTAATGTTGATGGGGCTTTTAAAATAATTAGAGTATAAAACTTATCATGGATAATGTGTTGTGATTAAATGATGGTATAAAAGTGTTTTATTAGTTAACTTCCATATGTAATTAATCCTTGTGGAAGATGAAGTTGAAAGTTGAATGACATTTCCATGGTATTATAATTTGATGAGACTTACAAGATTCATGTGGTGCACGTGAACTGCCAATGTACGGGCGGGAAAAGAACCAATCAACCCAGTAACCCAAATCAACCCTTCAATATACTCAAGAATTTGCATGGAACATATCCCACTGCTATAACAACCCAACCATTTTACCTTTCTTTCTTTTTACATAAAAAACACACTTTCTAATACATAAGTCATCCTTAGTTCTTTATATACTATTATTATTCTTATATATATATATATATATATATATATATATATATATATAGATAGAGAGAGAGAGAGATATGATAAAAATAGTTATAGTGAATGTAAAGTTTTAGTTAAAAACAGTTGAAGTTTAGAGCTAAAATATATAATGTATGGGAAAGAGACAGAAAAGAGGAGAGAGAAGAGAGCACACGAGTGTTTAAAAAAAAGAAGATATTTAGGGTAAAAGAGAGAGGAGTGTTTTAGGTGAGATATATGATATGGTGAGAGAAAGTTAGGTTAATATATTTGGGTGAAGGTTGAAAAAAAGAGAAGATGGAAGGGTTATAAGGATATAAGAATTAAGATTTGTGGTGTGGTGTGGTGTGGTGTGTTGTGTTGTGTAGGAGATGGAAGAAAGGTCCAAGGGCACCGCTTTGGGGCTGTAGCCACCCTGTCTTGTTTTTGAAAAGTCGTTTTCTCATCTTAAAAACACCTCAGCGTATACCCTCTTCGCTTGTAGGCCCTCCTTGAAAGCTATGTAGATGTTTCTATTAACTCTTCTCCTTTTCTTTTTCTTTTATCTATTTAAATTAATTGGGTTCATTTTTCTAGAGTGAGAAAAGAAAAGAAAAGAAAAGAAAAGTTAATTGAGTATGTCATTTGCATATACATAGTAGTAGTGATGTTAACCATCAATCTCTTATCTTTGCCTAACACTGGTGTACCACCAAATTCGTACAAATATTACTTGTGTGAGTATAAAGAGGTGAGGCCAAAGCAAAGTGTAGTCGTAGCCCCTGTCTGAGTCTCAGTCTCAGATTAACTACTTGTTAGTTACTTACTTGCATAGATACATAGGCAGAGTGAATGGCAATTGCAGCCGCAAACTCATCACCCACCATGAGTCTCACCCATAGCCAGAGCCAGGAGGACGTCACCACCGCCTCCACCACCAACGACAACAACAATAATAACAACAACGATAACAAGCCTGATGATCACGAGCATGACATGGTTATGCCCGGTTTTCGCTTCCACCCAACTGAAGAAGAGCTCGTGGAATTCTACCTTCGCCGTAAGGTGGAGGGAAAGCGTTTCAACGTTGAGCTTATTACTTTCCTCGATCTTTATCGCTATGACCCTTGGGAGCTTCCTGGTATATATATATATGCTCACTTACGCATATATTAAAGTTTAGCTTCCCTTTTCCTCAAGCAATTCTGGGAACTAACTCCCCCTTTTTTCTGCCATCTCCCACTATTTTTTTTTATATATATATCATTCCTTTTTCCTAGACGCTAGCTTTTTCCGCTTCCATATACTAACATACACACACATGTATATACATATAGTTCCGGCAGATACATATATCATGTGCAATTTTGTCGCATGTTTGTTATTTAATTCAATTCAGAGATGTGTATTGTGTTTATGGATCTTCCAATTTTGATGAAGTGAGTGTGTGTGTGTGTGATGAGCAGCCTTGGCGGCTATTGGTGAGAAAGAGTGGTACTTCTATGTGCCGAGAGATAGAAAGTATCGCAACGGTGATCGTCCCAATCGTGTCACTACCTCTGGGTATTGGAAGGCAACAGGAGCTGATAGGATGATCCGAACCGAGAATTTTCGCTCCATCGGCCTTAAGAAAACCCTAGTTTTCTATTCTGGCAAAGCTCCCAAAGGGATACGAACTAGTTGGATTATGAACGAGTATCGCTTGCCGCAACACGAAACCGAACGATATCAAAAGGTACCACATACCACATATGTATGTATTTGCAATAATCGTTCCACTTGCTGCTTCTTCTTTTTCTTTCCTGATATTGTCTAGGAAAAGTCTCCGGGTCTTACTTTTGGTTTATAATTATTCAACCCTAGTTCGTTTTAAACCTAAAGTGAATATCTTGGTTTTGGGTTTGAGATCGTTTTTATTGGCTACACTTTATATCTCTGGTGCTGCTAGAGATTCTTCGCCTCCGAAATCAAAGCTAGATTCGAAGCTATAGCACACCAAAATGCTATAGCACCGTGAAACTTGCATCCACTAATGGTCTAAAGTCAATACTCGACCAAGATCGAGAAGCTGAGAGGTGAACAATTAATGAATACGTGATAGAAGGAGGGATTGAAAATTTAAAATAAAAATGTTGGCAGAAAATCAAAACAACCAGCACCGTTTGTCATTAATTCACTTTCTATATCCTTTTCTCTCGCACACATTTATGACTGCATGCATGAATTTTGAAGTCTTATCATAAATTCATTTCGTGCATCCCTCCGTACTGGTACAGAGTTTTTTCTCAAAGTTTGTTCAGCCATTTCTTTTCATCAAAGTCTCTTCATCGAATGCTTAATTATCGAATGTTGAAATGGTTTTGTTTTTTCTATTTCCAGGCTGAGATATCGCTTTGCCGCGTGTACAAGAGAGCTGGAGTAGAGGATCATCCCTCCCTCCCTCGCTGTCTCCCAACAAGGCCATCTTCGTCAAGGGCTTCTTCACACTCCGAAACTAAGAAGCACAACGAGATGGTTCATCACAACATGGGATTTGTGGGACAATCGAAGCCAACTGAACACATAGTTGACAAAATGAATGAAACGGAAGCAAGCAGTGATGTCAACACGGCTCTTGGGCTTTCCAAATACAATGCTTACCGTGCTGCAATGGGTGCACTCAGCACCACAATGGCACTTCCAGTTGTTCAAATGGACGAGGAAGCTCTGCTGATGATGCAGCATCAGCAGCAGTCTAAGCAAGCAGCAGCACATGCAGGTGCTCCTGGTATTGGCACAATCTTCCCTGCTGGGCCTTCTAGTTCCAATAACAATGGAGTTGTGAACATGGATGATCTGAATAGGCTAATGAGTTACCAGCAGCAGTACTACAATGTTCAAAGCCATCCCAATCAGTTCTCTACTTTGCTGATGCAACCATCACCAGTAGTGTCTCTCAGCTCGCTACCAAATCCCCTTCCAACCACCTTCTCTGACCGACTGTGGGAGTGGAATCCAATCCCCGAGCCACCAAATCAAGAGTACAGCAACATGTCCTTCAAGTAATGACTTATCGATATTATATCTGTGAACTGCACATACATATATATATATAGAGAGAGAGAGAGGGAGATAGAGACACTTATCTGTGCTAATTTCTACTATCAACTTTATCTAGGTTGTTCTCGTTACTCTAATTAATCCCGTGTCTTAATTATCTTAGATTTCAATAACATAATTGTATGACACATTCTCATCAATCACCAATATATGTATTTGTCTGTAGCACTTTTAGGGTTTTATAGTTTTAAGCCCTTTTCATTATTCTTGTTTATATATGCGCTCTTGATTGTGCATTTTGAAGTTACAAATTTTGTGTTAAATGCTGGCGTCTTCCTACTGGGTAGATGGATAGGCAGGGTAGCGTTTCTTCCAGATTTTTCATAAAACGAAACTGTATACATGCCACCTCTGTTATAAAGTAATTAAGTTTGGCATTCTCATTATTAAATTCAAAACACAAAGCTATAAGATTATTTTTACATATATAGTTAGGTTTTAGGTCCAAACAAAACTAAACCCAATGTAGAAATGATATACCAAATTAAAGAATTTCAGCCTCAATTTTCAGCTTATTTAATGTAGAGAAACATAACATATATGTGTGCTTTTAGGGTTACAAATTTATATAAGATGCGGGCTTTGGCCACAGTAAGTCAAAAGCCACAGTTAATAATAGGGTAATTTTAGAATAAGAAAAATGACCATTTAGACTTCAAGAATACACTTTGAAATGTAACTAGAGAGTAATAAGCAAAAGAGAGAGAAAATTTGAATATGAATCTTATAAGAAAATCAAATAACAGATTCTTATATTAGGTCAAGTATTCCAGAATAAATTACACAGATATGGATATTAATGTGTTTTAGAGAAATCTGAGAAGTTGTCCAATCAAGTTTATTATTTTATTTTTCAGACCTTAATGTTTATGATCATCTTCCATGTTTATTTTTGTCATTTTTCATCAAACATCACTTATTACATTTTTTTATTCTTTACATTTCTATTCTTTTTTTTAAAAAAAAATCATTATTTTTATTTTTATGCGATATATATATATATATATATATATATAAGTTTAAAGTTGTAATTTTATTTTGGTAAAAATTGTTTTATATATAGAAAAAGTTAACAATTAGAAATTGCTCGTGGAATGGGTTAAGAAAGAAGCCAAAATAGTGGTCAAATAACACATATATCGACTAAAACACTTGTAAAGAAATTCATATAATTATCAATCCTCTCATTCATATAACTAATTATTAGGTAAGTATGCTTTCTTTTCAGAAAAAAAAATCATTGTTGTTTTCGAATTTCTAATATTTCCTGGTCGAGCATTCAACAATACTATGCTACTCCTAAGTGGAAAATCTTCCAGATTTTTGGACTTTTATTTGAAGAATATATATATATATATATATATATATATATATATATATATATATATATATATATA
>Ga0123342_1004337_pt1 | contig 21716 bp, 10 predicted proteins | sample Turbeawhitnodule_FD_89960 | JGI IMG/M metagenome (GOLD analysis project Ga0123342, IMG submission 89960) | Root nodule microbial communities of legume samples collected from Mexico - Turtle bean Mexico white nodule | ecosystem: Host-associated > Plants > Roots > Nodule | place: Mexico: Nepantla...
AGTCCCGAGTGCCGAAAGATAAGCAGAAGGAAGAGAAGGATCCCAGTTCATCACTCAGCCACCTGCCCGACCGAAGGAAGGAGAAGAAGACTTCAACAGTTCTCTAGGTCCCATCTCCCTAGCGGGAACAATAAATATGTCGTTACAAATAAGTAATAAGTAATGAATATATTTATTTAAATAGTACTATTTATTGTATTTAATAAATTCTCTCTCCTTTACATTTAAGATTTTGATACATGAATTAATAAATGCAGGGAGTATTAATTAAGCATAATCCAGAAAAGTATTTAATGTATCATTAAATATGTAAAGTGATAATTATTGGAAACAATCTTCTTTTATCTGAAACAGAGACAGAAAGCGAAGCTGCAAGAGATTATTCAATTTATCAATTAAAATATAATTATATAAACTATACGACTTTTCATTACGATTTATACATATATCTAGATATATGTATAATATAAAACAATGATTACTTTATTAACGAACATTTTTTACTTGTATAAATCTTAAATCCTATTACCTTTTTCTAGTAAAAAAAAATTAATGTTTCTTATTTAAGGATACAAAATCATTACAAAAATTATTTACTATTGTTTCATTTCAAATTTATATAAAACATACTATGGCGTAACTTTAATTTTAAACTATGTAATATTTGTAATTCTACATTTTTTGTGCAAATTATTTATTAATTGAATATGAATATGGCTATTTAGTAATTTTCGCATCAAACATACATGGAAAAAAAATGTTTGATCGTGTTTTTTTCCCATATTTATCATATGAATTTGAAATCGTCCAAAGTATATGTTTTTTTTATAGATTATACACCAATTTTTTTTTCTTTTCTAATAATTTAACGATATTAAATAATTTCAAACTTTGATATTACTTTTTAATTCATTATTTTTTTTATATGTAACACTAAAAAAACTCAGTAATATAAGTATAAATCATTCATATATATATATATATATATTAATATTATTTTATTTCTAATTTTTTCCTGTAAATTTACACACTTTAGCCAAAAATATGTCATAAAATATGATAAGAAAATTAAGTTACTATTTGAATTAAATATATAGTAACATTAATACATATTTAATGTGATCACTTGTGTATTAAAAATAGTATCTTACATAAACATAAACAGAAATAAAGAATATTTACTTTTAGAAAAATAACATTAAGTTCATAAAAAAACAGATATCTATAAGTAACTTAATATTATGTGTTATAATTTACCTTAATTTGAGACACATAATATATAAAAACTTCATATAACAAAACGATTTTATATTTTTAGTTGAGTATTAATAACTCTCACTCTTAACATAAGAAATATTTATCGTGATACATTCGTCTATCTGTATCGTTAAAAATCTAAATATTTCATCATATCTATTAACTTATAATATTTAAAATATATTTCAAAAATATCTTCATAATAACTTTGACACACATTAAATTTTTAAAACAGTATCATTTTATTAATTACACATAGTTGAAAAGCACAAAATTGATTAGTACTAGAAGAATTTCACTTTGAAACACTCATACTTTTTTTATTATTTTAATGTATTTTAAACAAAATAAAAATATTATAGATAACATTAGAAAAAGAGGAAATTATATTTTTGTAAGAAATACTTAACTTGATTTTTATTATTTAAATTTGATTTTAAACTAATCAAATGAAGGTAAGAAAAGTAACCCACCTCATAAATATTAACACTAACTCAACGGTCAAATATGTAAAAAAAAATGGAAACAAAACCAACAAGTTTAACCTCTTTTACTTTTCATAACAACTAGCAATCTCTTGGAATTAGAAAAAGAAAAAGAATAATAAAACAAATTCTATGCTCCCAATCCCAGCAAAATTGAGCAGTCAATTAGTTGAAAGAGTGAGGAAAATAATAATTCTATATTTTTAAAGTTATGCATATACATATTTACGTTTTTTTAATGTGAACTCTTAATTTTTTTAAAACCATAAAGTAATATAAAAATTCAATTTAAATGCTCTATAAGTATAATAAAAATAATTAAAATGATAAATATTATTTTAAAATATCCTTTATATTGTGATAAGAAATTGAAATAGTGTGATCTATGAAGCTCAGACACTTTTCTTAAGTCGGATACTCATATCGAACACCGACATTCGTATGACACTTGTAGGACACGTATCAGTGTCCAATTCAAAAAAAAGTATTTGTTGGATTTCTGACAATTCTAGTACGGTTTTAACACAATTTTTTTTAAAAAAATACATTAATTTTCTAAAAACTCAAACTTATTGTATAAATTTTTATTATTATTATAAAAATAAGAAACAAATTCTTTTGAACTAATAATGAAAAATATTTGTCTAAAAAATAATATAAAACATACTTATACACACAAATCTTTATTATTAATTTATATATTTTCGTGTTATCATATCATATTATATATTAGTATCTCTGGTAGATAATTTTGATGCTAAGAATAAGATATTTGAGTGGATAATAAGATGATGAGACGAGTAAGAATGGTATGAAGAAGAATAACAGAAAGCAAAGGAGAGAGAGAGTAAAGAAACAGTAGAAAATGGAGGAGGAAACTGCCCGTGAATTTCGATCTATACAGTTGAAAATGTTGATGAAAGGAAAAGTAGAAACGGGGTGTGTCAGCACCGACACGACAGCATGCCTTGGTGCCATTTTCAAAGTTACCTTTTTTTGATCTTTTTTGGGATTAAAAAACAGCAAAACATCACCTGCGATAAAGGGTTGACGAAAATGATGCTCTTTGGGTCCCTCTCTTGTGCTCTCATTGCCAGCCAAAACCATTCTTTTTTAATTTTAATATTAATCCAAAAAAAATTATTACTATTGCTATGCTTTGTTCTTGTTGTTTCCACGCCTACACTCCATTCCCCTATTCCACTTTCGTCCCAACTTTTCCCAACTCTAACTAATCAAATCCCCTCACCCCACACACATTCTCTTCTCACCCTTCATATTTTACATGTGAAGTTTTAAGCAACTGTGAGGTGGGGATACCAAAGTTGTTTTCTTTTTTATTCACACCGTATGGGTTTTGCTCAACTTCCATTGAAATTCTAAGTGATGATCATTTGGGTATTCTGTATCACTGTGTCTGCCTGCACCACACCCTACATATGTTTCGGAGACTAGGATGGTTTGTGGGTTTGAATCAAACCAATTTGTCGACCAAAAGGTTGCTCAATGCCCACCAACCTCCCTCTGGTAGGCCAAATCACCAACTACCTATGCTGGATGCTGTTCACGAAGTTGCTGTTTACATTCACAGGTTTCACAATCTCGACCTTTTCGAACAAGGGTAAGCTTTAATTTATGCCATTCGTGTGGTTATGTCTTATGTACAATTAAAAACTTATTTTTTACGCTTTTTTGTTCTTGTTATTGCTGTGCAGATGGTACAGAATCAAGGTTACCATGAGATGGGAGGACGATGCTGACTCCTATCCCGGGATTCCTGCACGGGTTGTTCAGTATGAAGGTGAAATATATTCCTGATATTTTGAAATGTTGTGTTTAGTTGCAGTTATGTTCTTCAGTTTGAGAATTTGGTAGTTAATCAGCCCGGTCCGGTGGGGCTATTCATGTGATAAGGCTTTTGTAGTTGTTGACTTTAGGTTTGCCGTAACAATCTATTTAATTAACTGAGACTTAATTGTTTTGGTCCTGAGATGCTGTGCCTGTGATGTTTAAGGGCTCCTTTTGGGTGGGTGTGTTTGGGATTTGCCCACCAATATTTTCTAATATGGAACCTACATACTTTAAGTAGGTCTATTTCAACTTTTTACACCAAAGTGATAAGTTGTGATGACTGATGAGTGTGGTATTCTGTTTGTTTTGCTGAATAGAGTTTAACATGTGCATCACTTGTAAGTATATTCATTATGCTATGCTGAAGTTGGGGAAATCTATTATTTAGTTTGGAAACAAATGGTTGAAGCTTTTATAATTAGGTTTCAATTTCGGAAGAAAGGGTTATATGATATCAATGAGCGACAAATTGATACTAACTTGTTTATGCCTTTTTTTCGGCTTAGGAAATTAGAACAGAACTTTCTTGTTTTTTCTTCCGTTCTCTTTTTTATATTTTCTTTACGAGCAACTTAGGTTTGGCTCTTTGAGCTTATCATAATTTTTATTTAACCATTCCAAACTTATTCTTTTTGTTCCCTCAATGATTTTGCCAGTGTTTTTCATTATATTTTTTGTATTCAACTTCATATTATTCTTGATTGGAATATGTTCTGAAATTCTTTATGCCTACTATTTTGAACTGCCTTACGCTTTGATTTTTGAGACATTAGAACTAGCACACTGGATATGCTGGGTGTTTACTTTTTTGCTCAGTTAGTTTGCCGTCTAGCACAATATTTTCTTAGACAGAGTAAAACCTTTGTGTTTATCTTTTCTTTGAGCTGCAGCTCCTGAAGTTACCACTGAAAATTTTTGTGGAGTTTGGATGATTGATGATAAAGATAACAGTTTTTCAACACCATCATTCCGGATCAGATATGCAAGGCAGGATGTATTTCTTTCTATAATGATCTCATTCTATCTATCTTATGGCGTACATGAGGTAACTTCTAATTTCTCGCTGTTATTTTTAAGTATAAACCATATCCTGTAGTATACACAAGCAATGAAGGATGACCTTTTTGTTTTAGTCATCTAACCAACACAACTAACAGTCTTAGTCAAGTACAAAAACAGTGTTAGAAACAGTCCAATCACAACCAACACAAATTTTAGGCACCATATGATCTTATGAAGCTTTCTATGTGATCAAAATAACAATTTTGCTGACATCATGTGGATAATTTTAAAATTCTTGAAAGAAGCAGAAATTATCAGGCTTCGGACAACATAATGAAAATCTAAATAATAATTTGTGACAAATAACTACAGGAAGAACAGATACAAAGATCTCATTAAAGATTAAAGACATACACGATCATGATCGTTGACACATGACAAATTTAATGTATTAATGTATTTATTTGTCAAAATCAGTACATAAACATGGATTGACTATTATGTGTGGTGATATCTCTAAAGTTGCTTATCCAAAGCTGTGTACCTAAGTGCAGGTCACCTGACATCAAATTTTAACTAAATTACCTTGATATTTGATGATAGTTACTACCTTTCTTCATCTCACTCAATAAGCTGATGGCAGAAGCAATAAGGATATATTGTAGAACAGAAAAAACATTTTCTCAAATCCAGATATCTTCAGTTGTAAAATCAGAAGCCATGCAATTCCGTGGAATATTGGGTTGTAAAGGAGGACATATTTTCAAGGGTGTCTTTTACCCTTCATCATTGTATATGTTCACTTTCAAAGGATAATTTTTTTCAAGGGAATTTTTATTGCTAATTAGCAAAGGAACTGTATGGCTTTATTGCACTATTGAGTTGATGTTTTCATTTCAGTTTATGTCCTCCTCTCAATTATTCTTCTGCCCTTTTGATAATATATAAAAAATGTAAATCTGTTGTAACTTATTCATGTTTTGAAGTGGCATATAGTTAATTTTTTTTATTCTCTATGACAAATATCTGAGCTGATGATTATTTTTATCCACAGGGGAAATCCTCTGCTGTTATCTTGAAGTTTGAGCTCTTTCACACTCCAACACCTGAAATGGGGTTAGTTAATGATACTCTTTCTCATGTTCTGTTAATTGAGTGAAAGTTACAGCTGGGACACTGATTGAACTGGAGTTGATATGATGACTAGAGGTTCTGATCTGACTTCTAAAACTGTCATGTAATTGAGCAGGCCCGAGATACAAAGTTCATTGGATACATGTGCGGCTTCAGTTCATGAGTATAGAATCCCTCCGAAAGCTCTTCTGGGATTGCATTCATATTGTCCTGTATATTTTGATGCTTTCCATGCAGTTCTTGTCGATACCAGTGTTCATATCAGTCTACTAAAATCTGGTTATCACACACCACAACTGAAGGTACCCAGGTTTGTCAGAACTCATATTTTATGGTTCAAGTAGCAACCATTGCATTACCATAACTTCTGTTCTGAAAAATGTTAATTTTGTTGTACCAGTAATTCTTTGGCTTCTAAAGAAACATGCCGTGAAGACTACCTCAGGTTAAACAAGGTGTGTTCTGTTAAGATAGAAAATCTTTTATAACTGCATAGTAGTGCTCCTTGCTTCGTTAAATTGTTTAAGTTGAATTGTAAATGTGATTTACCGTATTGGTTAAGATTCTTAATTTCTTACAACTTTTATCTTAATATATATTTGCTTACAGTTGTATCTCATTCTTTCAAACCAGGCTGCGGTCGTCAAAGAATTGAGGGCTGCACATGATATCCTGGTTGATGACCTAATAAGAATAAGCAGAGGAATTAACCAAGCTATTGATTTGGCCGGAATTAATTTTGAGCTAGATGGTACTAAGTCATTAAATTCTCCTTCTCCTGCTCATTACAAAAGTACTGATGATGAGACATCACTTCAACTGTCTGATGGGACAAAAATCAGTGCTGAGGTACTTAATCCTGGCAAAGTGAATGCTTCATTATCTGTTATGCCCGTTTAATGCTTTAGATTTTTTGCTCACTCAATCATACTTAACCTTCAACAGTCTTGGGATGATATGCTGAAACCCTTCCAGTCTGTTGGGAACCAGCTCTTACATATCTGGAATACATTTCTGAAATTCCACAGGTATACTCAAATTTATTTATGTAGTAATTACACATCCAAATAATTATGAGACGTTGTAGCCTCATTTTCAATGAATTAAGGCTGTAGTGTCTGTGTATCTGTTATGACCATTATGGTATCTGGAAAAGGCTGCTTTCTGTGTTCATTTTTGCATGGTATAATTAGGCATGAAGGAGCCTGATCTACAGGCATTTAGTTATTTTCTAAACATTTTTTGTTAGCAATAGCATTAAGGTTGGTACTAAACATTTTTTGTTAGCAATAGGATTAAGGTTGGTACGTATTTTATGAGAAAATCTTAGAGCATAACATTAAGCACTCTCAAGTCAATAACATGTTTTTTCTCTTCGATTTTATTCTCATCCCTTCATCAGGGAAAATAAAACAAAGATACTGGAATTTCTCCGTAACTCATGGGCTAATGATCGAAGAACTGAGTGGTCAATATGGATGATGTACTCCAAGGTTGATATGCCTCACCAGTACATGAGTAATGGAGTTGAAGGGACATCATTGTACCGTAGCTTACGTGTTAGATCAGCAAGTACAAGGAGGTTTAATGATGATGTAATTATACAGTATACACTATATCTGATTCATAAACTTCATAAATTATCGGATGAGTTTGAAACTAATCATTTTATTGTCTTTAAGTGAATTGGCTTAACAAATTCTTCAAAAATGTTCTATCTCTTTTCTTTTTCAGCCCATTCAGACTGCAACAATGCGAGCCGAACTTCATAGACGTGGTATAGCACAAATGAAGGCAAGTGGTTTTTTACTTATGGAATGTGTATGATTACAACTTTTGTTTTTCCTGATGATTTGTGTTTTTACCGTGTGTATTCAATGCAGATCAACAATCGATCACTTCAAGACATGTATATATATGAAGATCCTTTACGTGTTCCTGTTATTACTGTAGAACGCTTGGAGAACATGTATCGTTCCACCAGTGTGAAGTCATATTTCCTTCCTTTTGAGGACGAAGATAAACATATTCTGGAAAATGGATCTAGAGCCTTAATCAAGTTGCTTGGGAATAACCCACAACAAAATGAGCATGTTTTGAGAGTAGTTGTTTTTGTACACGGGTTTCAGGCATGCTTCACATTCTTGCGGTGGCTTTATCATTTCGCATTTCTTTCCTGATTTCATTTTACCCAGTGGCCTTTAACTTTTTGGGGTTAACAAACTACTTATTTGTCTTTGAAAGAAAACTACTTTTTTCATTTGAAAACTGTAGCAGCCTACCTGCTAACCATGGTAACAAACAATTCGATTGTTGGCCTTGTTTAGATTCAAGTAAATATTATATCAATGAATCCCGAGTTTTCAAAATTTATGAGTAACATGTAATTTAGATCAGTAATTCAAAGAGAACCGTGAAGACATGCAATATAACTTCCTTATTTCCTCTGGTTATTGGTGTTTGCTTTGATGATCTTGTCTTTTACTTCTTAATCTAGCCTCAGTTATTTTAGTATTCTGTTTGTGTTTTGACTGGATCGTTTGACTAAGTACACCCTCTTCCTCTTAAACAAGCAGGGACATCATTTAGATTTACGGCTTATTCGGAACCAGTGGCTTTTATTAGACCCCAAAATACAGGTTCTTATGTCAGAGTCAAACGAAGACAAAACTTCTGAAGACTTCAGGGAAATGGGAGTACGACTTGCTCAGGAAGTGATTTCTTTTCTGAAGAAGAAGATGGATAGAGCTTCAAGAGTTGGAATCTTAAAAGATATTAAGCTCAGCTTTGTTGGTCATTCTATTGGGAACCTCATTGTCAGAGCTGCTTTGGCAGGTATTTACATAGTTTTGAAGGAATGGAGGATAATACCCGTCAAAATTTGAACTAGGATTTTTTTTATATAAAGGTTTCATGTTCGACATTACTAAAACTAAGGAAATTAACGTGTCTTCTTTTATTTTTATTTCAGAAAGCATCATGGAGCCATATCTAAGATATTTGTATACATATGTTTCTATATCTGGTCCACACTTGGGTTATATGTATAGTTCGAACTCTCTATTCAATTCAGGATTGTGGCTCTTGAAGAAGATCAAGGGCACACAATGCATCCACCAACTAACTTTCACTGATGATCATGATCTTGAGAACACCTTCATCTACAATCTTTCAAAGGTATTGAATTCATATTACCTTGCCTTATTTATTGCTCTCTCATCCCAAGTCTCTAATTATTAGAAGAGAAGGCTGCAGAAAATGTTTCTATTCAATTCAATTCAATTCAGGATTAGAGCATAGGGATATAATTTATATTTTATGAGTTTTGGTTGTCAAAGTATAATACTGGTTGTTATCTTGTACTACAGAAGAAGACACTGACAAACTTTAAGAATGTGATTCTTTTATCCTCACCTCAGGTAACATCCTTTATATGTCTGTACTACAGAAGTTGTTATCATAGCTTGTGCATATCTAAAGCCTTGTCATGATGTTTTCTGCACATTACGTGTCAGGATGGTTATGTTCCATATCATTCTGCTAGAATAGAACTGAGTCCAGCAGCTACATTGGACTTCTCAAAACAAGGGAAAGTGTTTCTGGAGATGTTAAATAATTGCTTGGACCAAATGAGAACTAACTCTGACCACCGTGTTGTCATGCGCTGTGACATTAACTTTGGAGCCTCCTCCTACGGCAAGAGGAGCTTCAACACACTTATTGGACGTGCTGCTCACATTGAATTCTTGGAGTGTGACATTTTTGTCAAGTTCATAATGTGGTCTTTTCCAGAGCTGTTCTGTTAGCATTAGTAGTATACCATGGAATTTGCATCACACACGACTTCCACAACTCAGTGAATAGATTCATTGTGAATACTGCATTGAGATCATAGCACTCCTTAGATGGCAATGCAATTATTTTTTGCGTTGGAATTGGCATGCTCATGCACAACCAACAGCATGTGTAGGATTAGGAAAATAGGCAACACCTTGTATACTGACTTTGGAATTCAAAGAATTTTGTTCTAAAAGTAAAAAATGATCTCTTCTATACACTTTACAATTGGAGTGGTCCAGTGTTGTGTCAACTGTTTTGATGCCAAATGTTTTGCCGCTGTCTACGGTCCAACTCTGGTGTTTATTATTATTTATCTCACTTTAGTTTGATTCTATCAGCTGCCTCATTTTGCGCTTTCTCACTGTTAATTTGTCTTTGACTCAACCAACATATTCTATAGGACGTTTACAAAAGGCCAAAAGAAGGATCAATTATTCTCCCCTCTTGCTTCAGTTTTCAACAACTCATCATCATCCAACAGAGAAAAGCAGAAAATTGTCCTTTCACTTCAAAATTTTCTTGCTCATCAAAAAAAAAATTCTTGACAACACCACCACTCGTTTTCAGCTTAATTTGAACTTTTTTTCTTCTCAATTTGAAAATATTTATATAAAGTTGCTAATCAACAAACTTAGTAGGAAAAAATTGATGCTCAGTCATACACAACTTTGTACCAAAAAGGAAATATTCTAGAGTAAAAATATTGTTACACTTTTCATTCTTTTAGTTGTATAATGGTCTTTAAGTTTTCTTAGAATAATTAATTTTTTATTTTTAATATCAAATTAATTTAGTTTTTTTCTTTATTCAAATATTTTGATGTTTATGATATAGTTAAGATATAAAATAGTTTAAAAATAGTGATTAACAAAATTTGAAAGATTTTGTAAGATATGAAATTAGGATTTGATGGGGACATATATTGATAGGCTTAAATATGTAATGTTTTAATAAATATATCCCTTTTTTTGTAATCCCTCTACTTTTGGTTAAAAGATTTTGATAATTGTGATATTCGTTATTCACCTGATTTCTATGGCAGGTTGAACTATCAAATCACACTAACAAGAAACAAATTTAGTATATTTTTCATGGAATAAACTAAAAAATAATATCTCCATATTTGCATGGACATAAAAGAAATTCATTTCAAATGGCAAGTCATGTCATGTCAAACATTATAAGGATAAAAATAACTTATTTTTTGTTCAAGAACTGTAAACAAAATCATTCTATTTAAAACAACTTTGCTTTTTGGTTGATGAAGTTTCAATAAAAAGTTTAAAATAACTTAATTCATTTATTAAAATTGGGTAGAAAATGAGAATTAGGTGTTGATAAAGAACAAACTCAATTAATAGACCAAATTTGTTTAATTTAAAAAATCATTAACGTAATTAGCTTAAAACAAATTCAAAAGATTAAAATCACGTGTAATCCAAATTAACGGGATTAAAAATATTGTTAAGCTTAAGGAGAAAAAAATGACAGCATCAGAATAAGACTCGTGGCAAGAGTAGGACTCTGATATTTGCTTTCTATTTCTGGAATCGCAGCATAAACAATTTTGTCAGACAATAGTCCATAGGAAACATTTGGGGTGTGTGTGACTGATGAAGGAAATCATAAATATACAAATAATAGTATCATCAATGTTTCTCACAAGTATTGACAAAAATCCATTGCAAGAAAGGTTGATTTGTCTGCTAAACGGGTTTAATCACTCTTTCCCCTTCCAAAATGGTGTTAAGATGTAAAATGTACATTTGCATGCATGCAAGAGTTACATTACATTGTATTAGGAGACACTCATCTTAAATATCGTATTCATTTCGGACACAGACATTCATACGAGACTCGTATGACATGTATCAGTGAAGTGTTCAATTTAAAAAATATTTGTTGGATTTCTGACAATTTTAACACGATTCTAACACAATTTTAATATTCAAACTTATTGTATATTTTTAGTATGGTTATAAAAATAAGGAACATCTTTCATATACTTGTACATATAAATATTTATTGTGAATTTATATAACTCATAATTATATAATATATATATAGATATGTGTCTATGTTCTACATTTGAGAGATAATATGTTTCTCCATGTTCTTGGTCTCATATCAGTGTTTATGTCAATGTCTCTGCATGCATAACGTACCTAGCTCGTGTAATCAAGTCCCTCAGCTCGGCAAGTCATAATCTTCCTGAACACTTCCCTCACTTGCCGCTCCAATGGATCCAATCCATCTCTTAAGGCTCCACAAACAAGACTCAGCTCTTTCAGTCTCTCCTTAACTTCCATTTTCTGCTCATCTGTCAGTGGAAACTGAACTGAATCTACCAACTCAGTCATGTTCCGGACACAACTTTCAACTTGATTTATCTCCTTCAGTAAACCATTTGAGCTTCTGCGCTCTCGCTTCTTGATCCGATCATGAAGTGAAGTAACTGGGACGCCCCATGAGAATTGCCGTGGAACTGACATCTGAATATTGAGGCCTCTATCTTGGCAAGGAATAGCAGCAACAAGAGCCCACAAAACAAACAAGAGAACAGAATTCATAGTATAAACAGGAATTGCAAGCCCATTTGTTGCAACAATTTCATTCCCACGAGGGGGAACCAAGTTGCTTGCAATGGAATGCAGTTGCTTGGCTGCAGACCAAGATCTTGATACACTCCATGAATGTGATCGAGAAAGAGCTGTGAAGTGGCGGCGATGATCCTTGTTCGTGTTATGCCGCCCAAAAGACCTGTTACGCTGAGGAAAAACTGAACCACAATCTTTCTCATCTAACATTGCCACTGCCAAATCCATCAGAGCCTTTCTGGCCCTCAGGACTTGGCCTTCACTCAATGCTCTCTGATTTGAACCCAAGGCACACCACACAATTTCCAAATGCTTTAGCCACACTCGAACCTTCTCAATCCCGTTGCGGCTTGCATTACAAATGTCAAGTGCCTTCACCAACCTCTCAAAGAATTCAGAGATTGATCGGTCCAGAGGGGAATTCGAGAGCTGCTCTTTATTGTTCAACAGAATAGCTCTGAATTGCTCATGGCAGCAGATAAATGCATTCAGAAGCTTCTGTATCCAATCAATTGAGAGCAATTCATCATCACTAACCCTGAACAGCTCCTCAAATCGATCAGTAACCTGCTTTTGGAATGATTCAAGCTCCGAATCCCGGGTACTGGATCTGTGATTCTCTTCCAATGAATGAACCTGTTCCTGCCTGAGACGATATATAGAGCGGCCAAAGGAGGAAATTTGTGGAGAAGGGCTGTGATTATCAGCAGCGGAGGACATTGTCAAAAGTGACAACTCCACAAAAATTCCCTTTCAGAAAAACAGTAGACAAACACCACATCACATAGAACCCATCAAAAACAGCTGCGTTCTCATTCCTTGCTTCAACTTGCATCCCAATTACGAGTAAAAAAATCTAAAAAATTCAGCATAATCAACATAGAAGGTGCTACTAGTTAAGCCTTGAAGTGATCAAATTATCCCTTTGACCAAAGGAATCAAACAAACAACGATAGTGGAATAGAAATCCAAATTCAAAAAAAGCACAATTTCAATCATATCACTTTTATCTCCTTCAGTTTCAAACTCACTGAAAAGCAATCAACCTCACAAAAAATAATGAAACTTAACATAACGCTAAGACCTGTTAATATCCTAATACCCAGATTCAATTATGTTCTAAAGACCACACAATAAAACACCAGAGATCAAATGCAGGCACACTATGCAAGGAATCAAAAGAAAAACACAAGAAATGAAGTACCTTTATGGTTTAAACCAGGTTTCAGGAACGTACACAACTGAAAATCCAAAGAAAACAGGAAGTTGGAAACAGACAAAGAAAGGAAGCGTATGGCAGAGGTAATGGGCAATGGCGAATTCACAAACTTCTTGCTTTTCTTGATGCCTATTGAAGCAAGAAAAATTAATTTAATGAAAAATTAAAAAACTATTCTTCTTTGGGGAACAAAGAGAATGTAATAGATCATTTTCTTGCTACTTCAAATTAAAATATTTAGGATCATTTTGGTGTTACAAATAGAATAAAAATAGGTAAAAGGTATGATAGGGAAAAAAAATTATAATTTTTTAAGAAAAAAGTAAAAATAAAATAATTTTTTTCTGTAAATTAAAATTATTTAGGCATAAACTTATAAAAACACTTACACTAGTTTTTTTTATAGGAAAAAAATATTTTTAACTATCATATTATTGAAAATAAAGCAGAGTACTAAGAATAAGGAGAAATAAAATATTATTTGAGTATAACATCTTTCATTTTTATTTATTGATTATTATTAATATAGTGTGATCTAAATTGAACTAGAAAAAAGTGTTAATGGGTGCATTTTTTGTTTTTCCCAAAAAAATATAATAATAAATAAAAATAAAATTGGTGCTTTCAATTTTATGTGGTTGTTGTGTATGATAATTGTTTGACTTATCAGATTTTATAGTTTCACCATTTGAGCTGCTTTATTCATTTGCCTCAACATGTTTAGTTGACTTCCACACACTATGTCCCATATCTTCAATCATATTATCCACATTTTATGCTATAATTCAACACTCCAATTTTATTAACATTATAAGAGGAGAACAAAAATGAAAAGTTATTAAAGCTTAGCCAAACCATTACAATATTTTTTTAAAATAACCATTACTTTTGCATTTATATTTTTTATCAAGTAAATGAGTCGTTTGTTGAATATCTCATTTCCATCACAAACTGTTTTATTTCTAATTCAAATCCATTGCTTATTGCTTATGTGAAAGTAGTTTTATTTTTATATTTGACTAAAATATATTTTAACTTTTATATTGTTAGGGTATCTTTGATTTTAATCTTAAAAAAGTTTTCTTTTTCTATTTTACTAGATTCTATTGCCTAAAGTAAGTGGATCGAAAAATCTTAATCGGAAAGGAAAACCTTATTAAAATTGCTCAGTCAATTTTTCGACAAAAATATTCCACAAAGAAATTTCATGTTTTCGGCCTTATTGTGTTCATTTTCTTTTTGGTTTTAGTTAATGAATATAAAGTGATACTATTTCTTGATCAATAGTTAAAAGTAAAAATGATTCAAGAATAAATGAAAATTCTTCTAAGAATAAAGAAACTTTTGCTAAAGGTTTACAATTTCATTTATAAAAACTGTTAGAAACGAAAATGGAAAAGGTTTTAGAAGCATACAAATTAAAACGACCAGATCCAATAGATATGTTAATTTGGGAGCAGAAATTGAAGTGGTGTTATCAGAGCTGCTGACACAGTCACTTGTTTTTACAATAATTAGTTGAAGTGAATCTTAAAAGATGATGAATATGTTCCAAAAACAAGTGAAATATCACTATTGGAATGGGTCCAACATTGAGACAACCCATGCCAATAATTCTCCTTAGGCACCATTATTTTCCTGATTCCCAAACAAGTCTTTAGATGAATATATTGGGTGCCCAGCATAGAAGGTACAAGCACATACACCACCATGTGACAGTTTATATGTAGCTCTCCATTACCAAACATGTAGCAGACAGCAGCAGAGCCTAATATATGTTAAATGATGGTCTGTTGGTAGAATCAACTGAGAAAGAAACATAGCAACATTGTATGTTAAAAATGCTCTGAAATCCTATTACATCAGAGATGCACTACGGTTACAATTGAGTCATACAGAAGCTGAGTAACAACAATTGCCTATTCCCATGACACTGATAATGAAAATAGGAAAAGGAAAGTAAAACAAAGGGAAAGATACCATCATCACTGTTTCATTAGCTCTCACTTAAACCCTTTTGCTTCATCATCATTTTATCTTATTCACAAGCCAATTTGGTGTCAAAGCTGCTCAAGCATATTGCAAAAGCTTGGAATGCTGATAAAGGGTACCGATAATCCATGGTGAACATGTCTTTCCCAACTTTGCCAAACTGAAGAATGATCTTATCATGCTCTGGTGGAGCCGGTTGAGAGGGTGTAGGTGCACCAGCAGCTGGTTGGGTGGCAGCAATCAACTGAAAGTTTTTAACAGACGCAACAGTTACTCGGCCGCGAAAATTAAGGCACCAACATTGTAACTGTTCATGCCACCTTGGAGGCTTGTTTTTCAGAACCAAGGGTCTCATCTTGCCATCATCGTCCTCAAGACAGGATTCCCCGATCTCAGAAAACCGTGAACTGCTGAACTCGATAGATCGATCTAGAGACTTCGAAAATGAGATGCTCCGAAATGAGTCCTCCAGGGCACGGGGAAGAAGCTCTGGCTGGCCTGGAACAGTGCCACCTGCATCCAGTGCTGAAGCCGGTATCGAGTGCATGACACAGTGCATCTTTCTGGGGCCTCTAGTCCCAAGCACATTTAGTTCATATGTTACCTGAGCTATGTTGTAACTCCCAGATGGGACCTTTGGCGAGACCTTTTTTGAATAAAATCTGCGGCTCGTCTTCCCAGTCCCGGGAGGGCATATATGCGCCGAAGAGTATGGAGGCTGTGTATCATTTATAATGAACTTTGTACCAAGAAAATTTGATCTGGAAGTCCAACAAAATCTCATCAGTTAGAACACAAGGGTATTAAATAGAGCATCAAAATTAAATATCAAGTAAATAGGCTTGTGGGAAACTAACAATGCGATAAGAATCTGAACTGTTGCTTTAGATAGATATTTAGGAAAGTGTGTTCTTTGATTAGATAATATCAGTCACAATGCTTACATCTCTCACCAACTGAAGTTGACATCAAGATCATGAATTCTGACATTATTCTTCAGGGAGATAGAATGCACTCTCCTATTCTAAATTTTCAAATCATGCTTTTAACAGTTCTTTTAAAAGACACAAAAAGGGGCTCCTTGCATAAAGTCAAAGACAACGTAGTCTGCAGGTGCACACTTGCAAGCAGTAAACTCACCTCAGCTTTCCAATGTAGGTGTTACTTGATCTAGAGATGTTGTCAGCATCCATGGAAATAACATACTCAGTGTAAGTTGTTCTCCTTGTCCTCTTAGCAGAAAGGAGGAATTTCCCATTTTCAACCAACAAAGCTGCAAAACTCAAAGTAAAACAAGAATGACCACTGATTAACATTATCCCCCTTATTTAAAAAATAAAGTATTTGGCTGTTTACATAAGATTATCAACAATATATCTTTATAAAACTTTGATGACGGTAGCAACGAGAATTCATACATAAAACGACAAAAAAACTAGGTTTGCCCCCAACTAAATGACTATCAAACAAGATGACCCTTTCTTCAAATCGGCCATAAAGGGAAATAATAAACACAAAGACCAATCATAATAGAACTAACAGATTTCCATGCACACAGCAATGAGTGAAGGCAGATTAGAGCAAAAAATGAGAAAATATGGATAGAAACTTGATCTATAAAACCCATTTCCAAAATTATCCTCTAACACTAGCAGCAGTAATTGCTTCAAGTATAAATTACAGCATTGCAAGTTCCATCTCATGCAGATCTCAAACCATATACTCATGCAAAGATCTACACACATGCAGACAGAATAAAAATTTGCAAAAAAAAATCATGAGCTTGTATGGCAGATCAATACAACCATACAAAACCAAGCATTAACTAAATGTATAAATAGAAAACTTACCAGGGCTGAGACAAAGGAATAGGTGGTATGTTAAATTAGATTTATCTCTTTTGATAAAACATTGAATGATTCCATCCCGTGGTCCAGGCTGAAAAGCAAAAGGAGCAAACAATCAAGGTGTTGCTTCAAACCACACCATAAACTAACATTGTTATAACCACCACCATATATGTAATAGTTTGGTTAATCAAAATGAATCAATCTTCTACAACAGAAAAAAAGCTAACCTGCTTCAAGGACACGGGGAATGTAAGTTTGCCACAGAACTCTGGGCTCTTAACAATTTCTTTGCACATGTTCCTCCAAGACTGGCAAACGGCAGCACATGCAACAACGTGCTTTCGAGAAGGCCATGTATTCTCACTCTCTTCAAGCCGTCTAATGATATCAAATAGCAATTCTGGGGGTAAGCTCGCCCAGCGGCTATTTTGAATCACTAGAGGTTGGTCATGCAAATCCTGCACCGATCCTTGAGATTTTCCTCTATGATGACCCGTAAGTCTGAGATCAAAACTACGTCTAGACAAGCTCCCAAAACTATCCCTCACATCACGAACTATGCTGCGGAATGACATTCTGCAGGTGGATCCCAAGAATAATTATATATATATCTCATGTGTGAACTTCTGAAGTACTATATCCAACCACTGTGACCAAATGGCTGCCATTCACCAAATACAGTTATTAATCTTCATCTTTCCAACCAAAATACTCTCTTAAATTAAGACTAAAATCCAAAATAAACTCTATCCTATAACATCAACCAGTGTTTTCAAACTCTCCAAATTAAGCATCCATGGGCATGAAGTTGATGAAAGATGTATTGACAACAATTTAAGTCAATAGGGTTAAACAGCAAACAGTAAAATGCCAGAAGCAACAAGCGTGTCAAAGACTACAGATTTGGTCATCACTCCCAATCGAAAAGGATAGCTCAAAACAGCATTATCATGATTAGGTGGTAACAAATACATAAGCAAAAATGCCATCATTTTGTGTCTGCCATTATTGAAAAAGCAATCGCTTAGTTATCCTACAAATCGTATTTGGGATTTATAAGGAAATCGCAAATACGCACAAAAAACTAATTAATTACAAGAAATTTGGAAAAAATATCACCAATTCACCGGCCAATTTTGCAGGTACAGAAATGGAAAACTTTCAATTTTCTTTTCCTTTGGCCATTATTGACAACACCAAGGACCAGAAGAAACTACCTCTTTCAACTTGGAGTTAAAATCAAGTCGATCAAGACTCCCAAGCCGGATCAAAAGCCAGCCTTCATCTGCAAAGCACAAAAAAGTGTCAGAAGAAAACTCATCAAAACTTCAAATCCCACTACATCATTTGAGATTTGCCTCCCACAAACACTGGAAACAAAATAACCCCATTTCTACTCCCACCATTTCCCTCCCAGAAACTTACCAAAACTGAAAACCATGACTTTTTACCCCCCCAGCATTTTCAACAGAGACCCAGTAGAATTAAAAAAGAGCCAGATTTGAAGAAACCCTCTACAAAGTGTTAGAATGAAAGAAAAAAAAATAAAACACTTTGAATTTGGGAGAGAACGTACCCAGAATAGAGAGATCTGTAGGTGAAGTATTAGCACTAGTTCCTGAGATGAAATCTAGAAATGAATCAGAAAGGGATCACTTTTACACAGCAGAAGATACAACAAAGCAGAAAGACACGAGCTTTAGGTCAGAATGGCAACAACAACATCTTCGGATTTCTTACACCTCCCTCTTCTCTCTCTCTCTCATGTCCGGACTCCAAACTTTCATTAAATGTAATTCTTGAGGTAAAAAAAAATAAAAAGCAACGTTGTTGAATTATTTATTTAAAAGTTGTAATATTATTTTTTTAATAGTTAAGGTAATTTTGTGTTTAATGTAACCACTTGGTCTCCGTGAAGAAATGGTTCCATAAAGGTTGCGCCAAGCACCATCATGTGCTCACTCTCTCTGCCATTATCATTATCATAATTATTTCTTTTTCTTCTCCCTTTTTTTCGGACATTTTTTAATGAACTTGTTTTTCCTTCTACCAAACACTTTATGAAAATTCAAACTAATCACATCAAATTAATTAGAAGGAAACCCACCAACGACTTTCTAAAATTCAGGATTATGTAATGAAATCGATTCAATCAATATTTAAATGCAGCTGAAATGGAGGTTTCTAAATTATCGGTTCTTATATTATTAGACACAAACTCTTTTTTTTTTATTCAATTTTCTATACCCTTTTAAACATGGTTTGATTAGTTATCCATAATTTATTGTGTTTTATTTAAACTATTTGTTGCATGGCTGATTTTTATAAACAACATGTTAAAGATTTTTTATTAACAAATTCATACTTTTTCTATAATTAATTTTTTATTTACATTTTTTTTCCTGTTTTTCTGTTAAGTGGTGTTACTTGTAGAAGTAATATTATTAAAAAAAAAAAAAAACTCGTGTTGTCAGATACGTCAATTTCACTGTAATTTCTTATAAGATATAATTTTTTATTATTAAGTAATGAACTAAACAATTTGAAAAAGAAAAATATGAGTCTAATAATTTTATAGACTCGAAATTACAACTTGAAAAAGAAAAATATTATATCGTTTTCAATTATAAAAAGTCTAATAACATGTTCAGATCAAAATAATATCATCAAATTTATAAAAATATTTATTTTTTGTGTTAATTATTTGATATAATCGTGTCATAATAATGTGTAAGAAGATCAAATTCATCTTAGCCTTTTTGAGAGAATAATCTAAAAGAAACTTAGAATATGACTTTGAGTGAGAACCTTCATTAACATAACAAATTAATATATATCACATATAATTTATTTGATTACTTGTAGTAAATAATTGAAGTACTATAATGTTAATTTTTAGACTTTACTTGTATTTCTTATATTCATTCCGGTGTATATATTGTATTATTAATCTTATTATAATTTAGAATTCATATCTTTAGTTTGAATAAAATCAAGGAATTTTTCTTTAATTTATTTTAAAATTATACATTATTGTCTTCATTTTTATTGTTTATTTAAAAATAAATCAGATTTATTTAATAATTTGAAAATTACAGATGCCAGGTACTGATACGGTACTACAAATGTTAATAAACAATATAATCAATGTTGCATTTTTTTTATAATATGCCACCTTTAATTTATATTTTATTACACATGTTTTTTTTGTGTGGGAAGGGAAATTATTATACATGATTTTCTTTTAATCTGAAATACTTATTAATTATTCTTATTTGTTTGACCTTATATCTCATTTGTATTTTTTTTTTATCTTTGTTTTAAGTAATCGTATTTTTTCTTTCTTCTACATTTCCAAGAGAATATTCTTTGAGATTGATGCAGCAACATCTTTCACTAGTTATTCTCTGTCTCTTCATACAATAAAAGTATAATATATATATATTGAAATTTATGTTTGTTTTTTTTTGCTTTTTTAAGTTTTTACTGAAAGATTTTTAAAGTAAAAGTTGTAACTAAAATCATTCATCTTTAAATAAAATAAAAAAATAAGATAATGATTTATCTTGGAAACTAGTGAAATTAGAACAGCACAAAATTATATTTTTCATAAAATTATTTTTTATATAAAAATATTGCGTAAATATATCCACTTATTCATTTTATGTTAGTAGTGTAATTTAATAGAAAAACGTTAGTGTATGATTAAAAGTTCCTACTCATAAGACATTTATTTGATTTTACTAGAGAAAAATGTTAATAATAACATAAAAGTATTTAACATTTATAATTCAATATTTTTTCAATTTTAAGTAAAATACTTGAGCTATGAACTAGTTTTTTAAATAAGTTTTGTTTAATTTATATTTTTAATGTTATTCCGAAATTTAAAAACGTGAAATGCATGATACTCATTATTGGAAAACAAATATAGTAATAAATTGGAAGCAACAGCAATGACAAAGTTTAGTACTTCATTTACTTTTTTTTCTCCGTTTTTTATGCGTTTATGTCAAAGTTCTTAATGACAGTAACATCAATTCAATATTTCAAAACGGTATTTAAATATTTTTCATAAAGTGTACTTTTCCACTTCAATTTCATTAATTTAAAATCATTTTCATTTATAAATAATGTTTATTGAACTAAGATTAATGATTGATTGTTTAGGGTTGGAGTTTTGGGTTCAAAGTATGAGTTTGACGAACCACGAGACAATGCTCATTAATCATTATTCAACAACCTTCATACTACTATTATTACTCTACCTTACCATAATTATTATGTTTTATATACTTTCCCTCTTTACCTTTTTTTCATTTCCAATCAACCATACCTAATTTTGTTAACTCAGTTATATATATATATATATATATATATATATATATATATATATATATATATATAAAATATAAAAAAATATTTTTTTTTATTTATTTTATATTTTATATAAATATATATTTTTATATTTTTTTTTTTTTTTTTTTTA
>Ga0123342_1004338_pt1 | contig 21710 bp, 16 predicted proteins | sample Turbeawhitnodule_FD_89960 | JGI IMG/M metagenome (GOLD analysis project Ga0123342, IMG submission 89960) | Root nodule microbial communities of legume samples collected from Mexico - Turtle bean Mexico white nodule | ecosystem: Host-associated > Plants > Roots > Nodule | place: Mexico: Nepantla...
ATCAACAAAATAAGGACAAATGGAGTTTGCACAATTTTGCCAAAAGGCACCATCAACACCAACCACAACAACAACATTCTTTTAATTTTGTAAAGTTACCTAGTTTTCATGGGTCTAATGATCATTCTTTGTATTTAGATTGGGAAGCTAAGGTTGAACATTTTTTTCATGTGTATAAGGTCATCGAGGACCAAAAGGTTAGGTTATCTTCCTTAGCTTTCTTAGACTATGCCAACCAATGGTGGCATAAAATTGTAATGGACATTGGGCTAAACAAGAGACCAACTGTGGTTTCTTGGTATGATTTAAAGGCATGTATGCGTGCGAGGTTTGTTCTTCCAACTTATAGGAAGGAACACTTGATGAAGTTCCAAAGGCTTCATCAAGGACATGAGACGATAGATGAATACTTTCAAGATTTAGAAAAAAATTTGACTAAAATGAATATGCATGATAATGAAGAGTCAAAGATAAAAATGTTTGTAAGTGGTTTAAAAAGAGAAATTAGAGATTTTGTACAATTACATGAGTATTCTTCTTTAAAGAAAGTGGTTCACTTAACCATCAAGGTGGAATCACACCTTTTGAAAACAACAACTTTCAAACATACTTATGTTGATGGTTTCTCCAACTCTTCATGGAAGGATGCAAACAAAATTTCTACTTAAATTTCTCGTTCCATTTTTTCAAAACAAACCATTTCTCCCCAAAAAGTTTCTACACAAACTCCTTCTACCCTTAAGTCACCCACCAAAATTTCTGAAACCAAATGTTTTAAATGTTTAAGTTTTGGGCACATAGATGTCAATTGTCGAACTAAACGCACCATAATGTTACATGAGGTAAATCAAGACCCACTTAAAATAAAAACCAAAAGTGAAAATGAAAGAGAAAAAGAAGGCCAAGATACCATGCGTCTTATCCCTTCACTTCCAATGTCTTTTCCTTCCTTATCTTTTTCATTACTTAAACATTCTACATCCTTGACATTTTTGCTTAAGAAGTTTAGGGATGCTTTTCCAACACCCCCTAAAGGTTTTCACCTTCTAAGAGGTTTTTTCACAAAACATTTCATCCCCAAATATTCTTTACAAACATGTCATATACCTAGAATTCCTACATCTCATTTCCTTGCGCCTAATGAATCTAAGTAAAGTTTGTCTTTCTCTTCTTCCACTGTTTTAATTGATAGTAAAGTGACTTTGTTATATGCAGAAGCTCTTAATTTGAGGTTGAATTTTCTCCAACTTGGAGAGCATGATTTGATTAAAAAATACATGCAGATGACCAAGGATGTTATACTTGAAGGGTCATCTCAACAAGCAAAGAAAGATGTCATCACTAGGAGGAATGGACAAGGTCCAAAACATTTGAAGTTCTTCCTATTAGTCTTCTCAAAATGAGGCCCAAGCCCAACCCATGATCTTATCATCCATCATGCCTCAGAAGATAATAAGAGCAAGGGCACAAGCTTTAGTCTCTTTTTGTAATTTCTTTTGAATAGTTTTTTAGTAAAACATAAAAGGAAAGTGTAGATATAAATATAAGGGGTGTTAATATACAAAGATAAGTCACACCTTCCATGTGACATAAAAAGAAGGTGTAGGTGTAGTTTTAGGAGGTGCCAAAGAAAGAAACCAAGTCACACCTCCCTTGTGACATGAAATTTGCGCCAAATTCAAATGCTTCTCATTTGAATTTTCCCACTTTAATTTCAGCCCTCTCACACTATAAATAGCGGTGTTATGCTCATGTAAATTCAGATTTGGAATTTGAAGAAAAGTTACTCTACACAAATTGTGTGAGTTGTGAGAATTGTTCTCCTTCTACTAGTCTTATCTTGTGAGTTTAGGAAACTCTGAAGTGGCGAAATCTTGCACTTATCTTGGATCAATCACCATCCAAGTGGCGTTTTCTTCCCTTCCATGGCTTCATTCACATAAGTTCTTCCTATCATTCATCTTCTAATTCCGTTTTTCCATTCCATTTAATTCCAAAATATGTTGTGTTGTCTTGTTCTTCAATTCTACCGATTGTTCTTGTTGTTCTTATGTTTCCTTTTCAATTCTGCACATAATTCTTCATTTTAATCGGTTCATTTGCTTTATATTGTGTTTATATTTGGTTTAATGTGTTGATCTTCCTTTCCTTTCAATGAGTTTGGTTCATCATTTGGAAGACATTGAACTCCATTGATATTTCCTTAAGCCTTATTATTGTGCTGAACCTTGTCTTCTTTTATTCAATTCCTCATCATGTTCTTAAAGTGTCACAAATTAATGAATCTCAAAATCAACTCACATCAGTACCGACATTGCTTCCTTTGGTCTACATTGTTTGGGCTGCCATCTTTCTGGGAGGAGGGATCAACTCGGCGTTGAGTGTCTCATCCAGGATTTTTCCCCTCTCGGCCGTTAGGTTGTATATCTCGAGAATCGAATTCCTCGATCTCTATTATCCTTGCGCCTGTTACCCCGCTGACCTGATTGGCCTTTGCGGTCCTTGTCATCTTTGTTCTTCTCTCCACTGGCCTTGGCATGGGCCTGGTTGCGGAACTCCCTGAGCTCTTCCAGCTACATATACTTAGCAGCTTTCTTCCTCAGCTCGTCCAGGTTTGCGGCTGGCTGCATGCACAAATTATCAGCAAAAGGCCCTGGGCGCAGGGTTGTTAGCATATGATGCATGGCAACGTCCGGGCTATGGTTCCGGATGCTCATTGCCAGTTTGCTGAACCTATCAACAAAGGTTCTCAACGACTCTCCCTTCTCCTGGCGGATGCCTACCAGGGCGATGGAGGTCAGGTGATGCGGCCTGTTGGTGGCAAACTGAGTTTCGAACTTCACCACGAGTGTGGCGAAGCTATCAATGGAGTTGGATGGGAGCTTGGTAAACCAGCTAAGGGTTGCTCCCTTCAACGATGTAGGAAACACTTGGCACAACACTGCATCGTCCGAGGTGTAGAGACTCATATGGGTGGTGTAGGCATCCATATGCTCGTCCGGGTCGGTTGAGCCGTCATATCAGTCTCGGTTGAAACCCTTTCACTTGTCTGGTAGTGGAACTTCAACGATAGTGTTGGTGAAAGGATGTCAGCGGGCCGAGTCCATCGTGATGGTCATTCTGGCCGACTTGTTAAGAAAGGATTCGCCATCCATCTCGTGGGTGGGAACCTTGTCTCTTGTGTCCTCCACCGGCCTCGGGTTGGGAGGGGAGGTGAAGGACCTGCCGACAACATTGGTCGGTCCAGTAGACGGTCCTTCCTCCATCAGCTTCTTCTTCATCTCTTCATTCTCTCTTTGAAGAGCCTGCATCTCTTGTTCATTCTTCTGGAAAAATTCTTCTGTTTTTCTTCTCATCTCGACCATCTCTCTCTACAGAGACAACAACAACATTGTCTGGTCAGCTTCAGTCATCATTTCCATGCTTCTGGTTAAAACCATCAACTTTCTTTCTTCAACTAGTTTCTCTCGGCCCCACGTTGGGCACCAATTGTTCCTGCTAGGGCGATGGGACCTAGAGAACTGTTGAAGGCTTCGTCTTCCTCCTTTCTTCGGGAAGGTTGCTAGGGCTTTGCTGTGATCTTTCTGGTCGTCACGCTACTCCTTCGACTCTCAGTCTCGAGTGAATTCCAAATGGGGGAGGTACTTGCAGAAGGCACTATGACGCTCAAATCAGTAAAAAGGGTATTCGACACTCAAGTGTGTACAGTGATAATGACGTACCTTTCTTCTTGGAATGTGCATTATTTATATTATTTTAATGGACTTACCTTATTGGGCCTAATTAGTGAAATGGATCAGACTTATGGTTGCATTACCTAATTCTTAATGGTAATTAAGCTTCACTGACCTTGGTTTGAGCGTTAATGGTTAAATGTGTCGGTCGGCCAAGCCGTCTGTGGGGGTCTTAGTCATCTCGGTCTCGTCCCATACCAATACAGTTTATAACAACGTATCTTCAATCAACTTTATCGATGGCCACACCATATTTATTACCTCTACTACACATCACATCCACGTTTCAAAAAAGAACTTCCACTTCCACGTGTCCAAAACTGATTGACGAGATTCAAATTTGGCGGTTTTCGACATTTGCATTTCCATTCGTTCATTCATTTTGTTTTGAAAGTACCCCTTTATTCTCAACTCTTCATCTTCGACCCTTCCCGTTCACTCTTTCACTTATACATTTTAGCATTACCCTTTTTTTCTTCTTTTCTTTAGAAAACCATTCACGCTCTCAGGTACGCTCCTTGTCTTCGTTGCTTTGTATGTTTTCTTTCCTCAATCTGTTCTTGTAAACACCATACGTCCTCACATATTGATTATCATTTTGTTTATCCCTCAACCAAACTTGATGTTCTTCATGAAGTTTCCATTTTTACCTCTATTAAAAAGGTTCAAAAAAAATTCCATGCCAAGCACTTAGGGGTTTTGGTTTTGAGAAAGAAATTATTGGGATTCCTTGTAAACCTGAAAGAACCAGTATGTAAAGAATGTTTAAACGAACCCCCTTTCTGCTTCTTTTATGAAACTGTAGTTACAAAACTTAGTTTTTGTCTTCCTCCACACCCCTTTGAAAAAAATTCTAAATACTATGAATGTCGCCCCTACTCAACTTCATCCCAATAGTTGAGCCTTTATACAAGCATTTCATATCTTATGCATTCACTTCGGCTTTGTTCCTAGTTCCAATATGTTTTTCTATTTCTTTAATACAAAATTTCTAAATGAACCTCTTGGGCTTTTGTAAATGGGGTTAGTGGCTGATGGTTATTGAGCCTCTTCCAATCTTCACAACTTTCAAAGAAAAGTTTATCAAAGTCCAAAAATCCGATCATAGTCCTGATCTCTTGGAGGGGTTTCCTGTATATTGGTCGCCTCATCTCCAATGTCAAGCATCTCTATCCCTCGAAGACCTAGAAAGTAGTGAATTAAGTGACTACAAAAAACTTGATGAACTTGGAATTCTATTTGAAACTCCTGTTCTTCTAAGGCTCGAGTTCTGACCAAGTTATCTTAAAGTCTACATTGGTACCTATATCTCTTACTATATACTCGTCTTTTATTTCATGCTTTATATTAATCTCTTACATATCATGTATCTTAGAAAACACCATGCTACTTACCAAAGCTGCGATGGCTTACCGAACTAGGAGCACACAAGTCAAAGAAAAAACAAATACTTCCATTATTGCCATTGATTCTGAGAAGATTGCTACCATGCCTTTCAAAAGAAAACGTCTTGCCCCCACTTGCCCATTAAAAAAAACATCATCTTGGATCAAGAGAAACCCTCTAATTAACATAACTCGTTCGCTGACCGAACATATCAAAGAGGAGACAACACCCTTTGATACAAACCACCTTAACAAGCAGATGACTAAGGACACAACATACACTTCACAATTAGGTCGTCATCTCAGCAAACAAGACTAGGCCTCACCAAACCTCAAGAAAGCCTCAATAGAAGAAGAACCAGACATAAAATAGAATATCAGATGTTCTTCCTTCTAGTCTTTTCACAAAAGAAGTTTATGTAAATAAATTGGGCTCACTTCGAGGGTCTAAATAGCAGAATAAGCTAGAGTAGGGTTCACTTAGCATAAATTGGGGGTGTACTTAGCATAAATTGGGCTTGTTCTAAGTCCACCTTTCATAACAAGTGCACCTAGGTTTAGGGTTTTTTTGACCTACCTTCAAGAAGGTTTCTCACAAATGAAACCCCTACCCTTTTCACACTTGATCCCCAAGTCACTCTCTCCTATATAAAGGGTGTCTTGCCTCATGTAATTTACACATTGTGTTCCCGCCGGTTGATCAGGGTGTCTTTATGCGTGGCTCGTCCTCGCGAGCTAGGGCACCTTCGTTTGGCTCCGTCTGTGAAAACCTGAAAAGAAGTGAACAAAGGGGCGCCCTCGCGGCCGTTTGCACTCCGACGATCAAGTCAACTAGCGAGAAACATCAAACGTGACGCACCTCCGTATCGGAACACCGTGACTGGGTGCTCTGAAGGTGGTCGAAAGCTATACTGAATGACTAAGACTGTGTTGCCCTAATCGTCTGTGCGTGCAGTGGGTGTGCAGCGAAACAACTAGGGTTTTTCTTGCTCTGTGTGAACTGTGAGAATTAGGTTAAAACTCGGATCCCTTTTCAAATGTCCCAAGGCCCCTTTTTAATCACCTCTCGCATTTAAAACGCGTTAAAGCGCATTGAAAGCGTATAAAAATATCCCTTGAAACGTTCCAATCTTAACTGAATTAATGCGTACCTTAACAAACTTTCACTAAAACATTGATGAACACGTGTTTATTGCCACGTGATCTCTGACTTGATCGTTATCCTGCGCAGAGGGTCTCATAGCGTCGTAACCCAACTTAGGGTTATTTCATTGTATGAGTCCTCTTTCCTTGAAGTGCGTTTGGCGCGTGGGGTGACTTTCTGGGTGCCAACTCATGCGCCTCACCCTCTGGTCACTCGCTCTGGGAGTGTATCTACCTCTCTCTCGTACCATGCACGTGGTTCTCCCCTGGGTGTGGCCCTCTCATGGGTCGTATCTGTCGCAGGGTCTCCCAGCGGTGGCGTGGGTACTTCACAAGTCAGGTTACTCCCTTACTGGTACTAGGACTATGGCCCTGAATCCACCTTTCTCTTCTCTTTGTTACTATTCTGAGCTGTCGGACCTGAGACCTCTGAGCGGTGTTGCCCCTTCCATGGTCTTTCCTACCCATGGGTATCCGGGGGTAACCCCGTCGATGTCTTAACTTGATTATTTCTCAACTTGGGGACGCCTTATCCTGGCGACGCCTTAGCCTGACGACACCTTAGCCTGGCGATGCCTCAATCTTGGCGACGCCTTCTCTTGGTGACGCCTCGTCTTGGCGACGCCTCATCTTGGCGAAACCTCATCTTGGCGACGCCTCAAGCAGTCAATCTGTTGACTTTCTTCCTTGGACCCCTCGAGTGGTCCCACTATATGTTGACTATGACTATGACTTTGACTTTGGTCAACGCCCGGGGACGGAACGGTACACAAGGCCCCCAGTCTTGAGCTGATACTTGTTCTCAGCGAAAAGACTAAGGCCTCGCCCTATTGTCCATGTGGCATTCTTGCTGACGTGACATTCCCTCGTGCAGTTGATGTGACACTTCCTGAGCGTCTGACGCGATGCTTTTTGCGCTGGAGATGTGACGCTTTAAGTTGCGTGTTAATCCTTTGACACGTGGCTCGATCCTATGGCTGGGGATGAGCATCGTTAGAGCTTCTCAAGCTAACGTTATAACTTTCAAAAACGCGTGCTCGAGGCACTGTTTTATTCACTCCTTTCGCATCTTCTTCTACTGTTCATCCTCTCAGACGTTCTCTGCAACTCACGACTCTTGCATTCTTCCTCTTCGCAAAAGCTTAAACCTTTGCAACTCTCACCGTAAAAGGTATGGTTTTTCTACGTTGATGACTCTTCCTCTTTACTGCATTGCCTTTATATCTGCCTGGGACTGTTTATATTTCTGCATCTTTGTGCTCTTCCCCTTTCCTCTGCTTTCTCGTTCTCCCTTTTTTTCTGGGTTTTTCGTGTGGGTAGGGTTTTTCTAGGGTGCCACTTCCTTTCTGTCTTAACCTCAATCGCTGAACCCTTTTCTCTTCTTCATTCTTCAGTTTCTTTGTCAATGCCACGTACCAAAATAACGCCCAATCCTCCTCCCCCAAGGGTTCACTACAAGGCCTTTTATCCATGGGCTCCTGACGAGCTCTTGATCGAATGCACCTCCTTGACTACCGCTGAGGACGTAGAGAATCATCTGGGTGAGTTGCGGTTGTATAACTTCAACGCCTTCTGCAAGACCCATGATTCTCATATCTCCATCCGTCATGGCACCCCTAGGGAGCCAGTTTGCGTGGATGACAGGTCAAATGGGGGAAAACCCTTCTTTTTCTTTTACCAAGCGGTATTTAAGCGCATCGGTCTGCGCCTCCCCTTCACGACCTTCGAGAGGGAGCTGCTCACGGAGGTCAATGTAGTCCCTGCCCAACTACATCCCAATGGCTGGGCCTTCGTCCGGGCTTTCCAGATCTTGTGTGGGTACCTGGGCATCCCACCATCAGTGGACGTTTTCCTTCATTTCTTTGAGGTGAAGAAGCAGGGGAAGAGCCTCTGGGTAAGCTTTTTTGGAGTTGCCGGAAGAATCCTCCTAACCCTCTTCCAGAACTCCTTCAAGGGCTGGAAAGGCCTCTTTTTCAGGGTGTGTGCGAACAAGCGCAATCCCACAGCTCTTGATGGGTTCCCCCTGTATTGGACGGAAAAGCCCAAACCGGTCAAACCCAAATCTTTGGACGAGCTATCTTCCCCCGACAGGGGGGTGTGTGAGGCCTTGGCTGGCCCGAAGATCGTCTGCAGCTCATCGAAACTCATAGCTTGTGAGTTCAACGCACGCACCCTTTCTTCATACTTTGGTAGGGAAACTCGCCCTTTGCTTGCCTTCTCTTTGTTTATTTTTTTTAATCGTGCTTTCTCTGATTCACGCATGCAATGCTTGTCTGCTTTAATTTCTACACTTGTTAAGGTGTGCAAGGCCTACTACCGCAGCGTTGTATCGTCCTCGGGGTGTCTAAAACACCAGACACCGGGGCTAGCTATTCATACTTGAGGAGGGGGCGCCCCGAAGGAATCCCTTAACCCCTGCTCAGGGACTAGATACCCTAATTTTAACTTATACTGACTTCTGGTATCGGGGCTAGCTATTCATACTTGAGGAGGGGGCGTTCTGAAGGAATCCCTTAACCCCTATTGAAGGACTAGGCGCCCGGATTTTTAACTTGTACTGACATCTAGGACCGGGGCTAGCTATTCATACTTGAGGAGGGGGCGTCCTGACAGAATCCCTTAACCCTGCTCAAGGACTAGGCGCCCGGATTTTTAACGTGTACTGACATCTGGGACCGGGGCTAGCTATTCATACTTGAGGAGGGGGCGTCCTGAAGGAATCCCTTAACCCCTGCTGAAGGACTAGGCGCCCAGATTTTTAACTTATGCGAGACATACCTGTTATCTTGATCTCTGGGTACGTGCATGCGTTTTTACTACTTGCTTTGAACTCTGCCTCTTTATCTGGTGATGCCTACTTCTGGCGACGTCTTATCTTGGCGACACCTTATCTTGGCGACGCTTTTATCTTGACGACGCCTTATCTTGGCGACGCTATATTGGCGACGCTATCTTGGCGACGCCTTACCTTTGTCTTTGTTTCTTTAATCTTTAATCTTACATGGGAGGGAAAAACTAAGGCAAGAATATCTTAAACTTCTCTTTTCTTTATTTGGGTGACCTCATTAAAAAACCCCCGGGAGGGAAAAAGAGTGTCCCCTTTACAAAATTTCAACTGAAATAAAACTTCAAATTCGCCGCATTCCAGCTACGTGGGATGGGGCCTCCTTCTAGAGTCTCTAATTTATATGAACCATTCCCTTTGGCTTTGATTACTCTAAACGGTCCAGTCCACTTGGGACACAACTTTTTTCCAACTCGTAAGGGTGAGCCTTCCTCATGACCAGATCACCAACCTGAAATTGTCGCAGCTTCACCTTAGAGCTGTACTGACGCTCCACTCTTCTTTTCGCAGCCTCGGCCTTGATTTTCGCCTCTTCTCTGGCTTCGTCTATCAGATCTAGGTTCACCTTCCTTTCTTCATTGGACTCTTCCACCACAAATCCTAGGAAACAAGGCGAGCTTTCGTGGATCTCTACTGGGATCATGGCATCCTACCCATACACTAGGCTGAAAGGCGTCTCCATGGTGGAAGATTGAGGCGTGGTGTGGTAAGCCCATACAATCCTTGGTACTTCTTCTGCCCACGCTCCTTTGGCCTTCTCTAATCTGCGTTTCAAACCCCTCAACAAAAATCTGTTTGCTGACTCGACCTGCCCATTTGTCTAGGGGTGTTCGACTGATGCAAACACCTGCTTCATTCCTACTTTTGTACATAGCTTCCCCAACTGTTGGATCGCGAACTGGGTACCATTATCTGAAATGAGACGCCTCGGCACCCCGAAACGACACACAATGTTCTTCCAAAAAAGTGTTGTACCTTGTGCGCATTGATCTGTGCCATTGGTTCTGCCTCTATTCACTTGGTGAAGTATTCGATGGCAACGATCAAGTACTTCATCTACCTTATCGCCAATGGGAACGGGCCTAGGATATCAATTCCCCAAGTATGGAAAGGCCATGGGCTGTATATGGATCTCAGTTCCTCTGGCGGCGCCTTGTGCCAATCAGCGTGCATCTGGCACTTCTTGCAACGCTGGGCGTACCGTACGCAGTCCTCTCTTATTGTTGGCCAGAAAAACCCTACATGTATTACTTTAGATGCCAAGGACCTTCCTCCTACGTGGCTGCCACAAATACCTTCGTGGAGTTCAGCCATTATCCTGGTGCACTCGTCGCCATTGACACACGTCAAGATAGGGTGCGTAAACCCGTGTCTGAATAATATCCCATCCACTAAGGTGTACCTTGCGGCATTCCTCTTAATCTTCTTGCCCTCTTCTGGTTCTGCTGGGAGGATCTGATCCGCTAGGTATTGTCTGTAAGGGGTCATCCATGTGTCGCCTTCCTCCAAGGCACATACCTGTACACCCTTTTCTTCTTCTGGCGAGGTTGCGTAAACACTGATGCAGGGTGCCCTCGCCGTATCTTGACTCAAAGAGCGATTGTTCCTTGGCTTCCCCTTTGTTGTACTAACATGAAGGACATCCACCCTGTTGTCCGCAACAAACTTTCGCGGCATTTTGAGGGTCTCTTGGATCACAGTCCTCTGCCTTCCCCCCTTGCCTGAGCTGGCCAGCTTGGCAAGCAGGTTAGCTCTGGCATTCTACTCTCTAGGGACATGTACCAGCTCAAACGCAGCGAAGGCTCTTTTCAACACCTCGACGTACCTCAAGTATGCGGCCATCTGTGGATCCTTTGCCTGATACTCCCCCGTTACTTGCCCTGTGACCAATTGTGAGTCACTCTTTGCCAGGAGGCTCTGCGCACCCATTTCTTTAGCCAAAAGCATCCCAACAATCAACGCCTCGTACTCCGCCTGGTTATTGCTTGCTTTGAAGGCGAAGCGTAAAGCCTGCTCGATCAACACTCCATTAGGCCCCTCCAAGATTATTCCAACGCCACTTCCTTGCTGGTTGGAAGATCCATCCACTGAGAGCATCCACTTCCTGAGGGTCTCCTCTTGGTGAGAGTTCCGCCACGAAGTCAGCATAGACTTGCCCTTTGATGGACCCCCTGGGTTCATACTGGATATCAAACTCCGACAGCTCTACCGCCCAGCGAACCATCCTCCCTACTACATCTGGCTTTTGAAGCACTTTCTAGATGGGGAGGTTTGTCATCACCACTACTGTGAAACTGTGGAAATAGTGGTGGAGTCTTCTGGCTGAGAACACCACTGCTAGTGCTGCCTTTTCTAGTGATTGGTACCTCAATTCTGGGCCTTGCAAGGCCTTGCTCACGAAGTAAATGGGCTTCTGCACTTGGTCTTGCTCCTGGACTAGTACGGAACTAATGGCCCATTCTGTTACCGCAAAGTATAATCGGAGGGGGACGCCCATTTGTGGCTTGCAAAGCACCGGTGGCGTCGCCAAGTATTCCTTCAACTTAAGGAACGCTGCTTCACACTCATCCGTCCATGCAAAACGACTATTCCTCTTGAGGCATTGGAAATAAGGGTGGCCTTTCTCCCCTCCAGCAGACACAAACCTAGACAAAGCTGTCATCCTCCCGGTTAATTGTTGAACTTCTTTAACTGAGGTTGGGCTCCTCATGGCTATAATAGCTGCACACTTATCAGGGTTCGCCTCTATTCCCCTTTCAGTAAGCATGAATCCCAAGAACTTTCCTGCTTCCACACCAAAAACACATTTCTCTGGGTTTAATTTGAGGCGATACTTTGATATGGTAGCAAACAACTTCTCCAGATCAGCTGCATGCTGCCCTCTCTCGTGTGAAGTCACCACTATGTCATCTACGTAGGCTTGCACGTTCCTTCCCAGCATGGGTGCAAGGACCTTGTCCATCAGCCTCTGGTAGGTGGCGCCTGCATTTTTCAACCCAAACGGCATTACCTTGTAACAGTAGCTGCATGTCTCTGTCATAAACGCCGTTTTGTTCTCATCCCTTGGATGCATCTTGATCTGATTGTAACCTGAGAATGCGTCTAAGAAACTCAGCATCTTGCAACCCGAGGCGCTATCCACTAACGCGTCGATGTTGGGCAGCGGGTACGAATCTTTGGGGCACGCCTTGTTCAGATCTGTGAAGTCAACGCACATCCTCCATTTCCTGTTTTCCTTCTTTACTAGAACCACGTTGGCTAGCTACTCAGGGTATTGTATGTCTCTGATGTGCCCAGCGCTCAGCAGCTTATGCGTCTCTTCCTTCACGACGAGGCATTGTTCCTCGTTGAACTTCCTCCTCTGTCGCACAGGGCGAACCTTGGCGTCCATGGTAAGATGGTGACACAAAAAGTCTGGGTCGATGCCTGGCATGCATCTAGATGGCGTGAAATCACTGTGGCTATCTCTTCTTGTTCTTCCTGGCCCAAGAAACGTCCTAACTTGAACGTTTGACCCCCTATCTGCCTTTCTACTACGTTGTCTATTGGTTGGGGTTGCTTATTCTGCACGTTCTCTGCAAGAGGCCCATTCATGGAGTCCTCTTCCATAGGCGTCGCCCCAACGGATGCATCGGGCATTGCCTCCTCTAGCTCTTCTTCTGGGGGCGAGGCCTCTCTGTATACTCCTTCCATTGGCGAGGCATCGCCGTATCTTCTTTCTGTATGTGCATCTTCTATAGGCGTCGCCCCCACAGGTGTGGCCTTGATTGGCGTGGACTTCGCGGGCGTCGCCCCTTCCAACAGCTCTAACTCCATTTGCGAATCTGAAACGAGTGGTCGCTCAATCACCATGACCACGCCTCTCTTTGTCTTTAGGCTATTTTCATAGCACTTACGGGCCTCTTCCTGATCTGACTTGATGACGATCACTTTGCCACTAAGATCTGGTAGCTTCATCTTCATGTGGCGCGTGGAGGACACTGCCCTTAATTTGTTCAAGGCAGGTATGCCTAACAAAATGTTGTAGGCCGAGTTGGCGTTAACCACCAAGTACCGGATGCTCTAGGTGCGCGACGCCGCTCCATCAGTGAACGTCGTCCTCAACTTCAGGTAGCCACGTACCTCCACTGGGTTATCTGCAAACCCATACAAGCATAAAAGGTCGAAGGACAACTGTAGCTTATTGAAGGTCGACAAAAACATGACGTCTGCAGAACTGCCTTGGTCGACGAGAACCCTATGTACCTTTCTTCCCGCTGTGACTAGTGAAATGACCACTGGGTCATTATCCTGTGGGACGACATCCTGTAGGTCAGCCCTTGTGAAAACGAGGTCTGACTCCCACGGGTCATCTGGAAATTCCTCAGCAGCTGCACTCACTGACCTTACATATTTCTTTCGTTGGGAGGCAGTGGGTCCTCCTCCACAAAAGCCGCCAGAGATGGTGTGTACTTCTCCGTGAGTCGGTATTTCGTGTGCTTGACCTTCCTCTGGTGTCGCCGTGGCTGTGGTCGTAGTAGACCCAGCGAGATAATGTTTTAGGAAACCATTCTTCACAACCTCATCCAACTGATAGCCCAGCGTTAATCAGTTGTTTATATGGTGCCCGAATGCCTCGTGAAATTCGCACCATGATTTCTTGTGGGGTCCCAGGATCTTGTTAGACTTCACCGGTGGCCTCAACCTGTCAGCTATGTTGGGCACAACGATGAGGTCTTTAAGCTCCACCACGAAATTGTGCCTCAGAGGTCTATTTCCCTCTCTCCTTCCTTCTGCTCGACCCCTAGGCTGGGTCCTTCTTGTCTCGTAGGTGCGCTTCCTGTCTTGGTTCTTTCTTTCTGTGGCGGCTTCATGGACCCTAGCAGGTTGTGTGCGCATTTGCGCTTTTGGGCGTGTAGGTGCAATAGTCGTGCACTTCTCGTATGCCTCGCCCTCAGAGGCAATGTGTTCTACCACCCGACGCCTCACCTCAGCGAAACTCTTGGGGCGGCTGCGATTGAGTGACTTTGATGGAAACCAAGTAGAGGATGCTCAAGCCCATGAAGCCCAAGCCCAACAAGGGGTCCAAGCCCAACGAATCACTCGGAGCATGGCAAGAGCTTTGGGACAAGAGTATCAAAAGATGGCTCTTCTTATTTCTTTTGTAGAGTAGGGGTGCGGATGTAATAAATAGGTGTGTAAGTAGTAAGGGATGCTAGGAGGAGTGTAGATAGGAGTGAGGAGGTGCCAAACTAGGAAGGAAAGTCACACTTCCTTCATACACTAGTTGGCGCCGAATTTGAGTGTCATTTGAGGCACATTTGGCTTTGCATTTCAGCACCTTATAGGTTATAAATAAAGGTGCTGCCCTTGTACAAATCAGATTTGGAAATTAGAAGTAGAGAGACTATACTCAAATTTAGAGAGAAATTGTGAGTCTTATTGTCTTCTTCTTCCTTTGCCTTATCTTGTGTGCCAATGGTGAGCTTCAAGTGGCGGCAACCTTGCACTTATCTTGGAACAAGGCTCCAAGTGGCGTGACTGCATCTTCCAAGTCTCAAATCCAGCAAGCTTCATTCCATAAGTGTTCTTCCTTTCATTTCTTTCAATTCCATTCGGTAGTTTACAATGTTTAGTGTTCTTCATTCTTTTCCACCGATTAAATTTGTGTTTCCTAGCTTAGCTTTCAAATTCTGTTCGGTGCAGTAGTATTCCTTTCAATTTCTGTTCGGTTTCCATTTGCTATTCTTCAATTCTTGTTGTTTGATTCCATTTGACAATATATGGACTTCCATATGAGCTTTGGTTTGGTGCAAAGTCTTGGTGAGTTCTTGAATCAGAACATTGATCCAATTCTAAGTAAAGTGCCATTTCATGACCAACTCAAGTTGTTCCTAAGAATGTCAAAGAATCATGTATTCTTGTTATTGCATTCACGTACACGATCATGGGTTCGTATGTAGTGCCCACCTTTACCACCTGCGCCCCCAAGCGGCTTATGTACTTTTTCAAGGTCTCACCTTGATACTGCTTCACGTCAAATAGGTCATATGAAACTGGGGGTGGGGCCCTGTTGGCTAGCTACTGCTTTCTGAACAGCCGTGAGAGTTGCGTGAAAGATGTGACGTGACCCTCTGGGAGGCTGATGAACCAATCCATGGCCATCCCAGTCAAAGTGCTCATGAAGAGCTTGCACTTTATGGCATCAGAACCGCCTACCAGCATCATCTGCGTGTGGAACGCAGTGAGGTGCGCCTCAGGGTCCTCCATCCCTGTGAAAGTTACCTTGGGCTCTGTGAACGTGTTGGGGATCGCTGTCTCTAGGATCGCCTGTGAGAATGGTGTTGAGAGTTCCCTTGGTGGGGTGACGGGCTCAGGCTCATCCGTGTCACGCCACCCGCGGCGTAAGTATTCGTTTGTACGGTGGAGCTCATCGTTTCTTGCTTGGGATGCAGCGAGATCCACTTGCATTTGTTCTTGCTCCGCTTTCGATGCTGCCATGGCTTTTTGCAAACCCTGCATCATACCCATGAGTTGCTGCATGGTCATCTCTTCACTCTCAGTGCGCGTCGAACCTTGTCGCGTGGACCTCATCGTCCGGAATCTCTCCTAGTTTCGTGCAACCCGCAAGAAGGGTAAAGGAACTTGCACTCGTACGAGCGCGATTGTACAACGACTCAGCCAAAATAAATGGTTAAAGCTGCACCAGCTGTCTTTGGCAAAATCGCTAGGGGACTGGGTTAAAAGCTGCAACTGGAACTGGAATACTGTGTGATGGGGCTGATGTTTTATATCGGCCCCACGGTGGGCGCCAAATGTTCCCGCCGGTTGACCAGGGTCGTCTTTATGCGTGGCTCGTCCTCGCGAGCTAGGGCACCGTCGTTTGGCTCCGTCTGTGAAAATCTGAAAAAAAGTGAACAAAGGGGCGCCCTCGCGGCCGTTTGTACTCCGACGATCAAGTCAGCTAGCGAGAAACATCAAACGTGACGCACCTCCGTATCGGAACACCATGATTGGGTGCTCTAAAGGTGGTCGAAAGCTATACTGAATGACTAAGACTGTGTTGCTCTAATTGTCTGTGCGTACAGTGGGTGTGCAGCGAAACAACTAGGGTTTTTCTTGCTCTGTGTGAACTGTGAGAATTAGGTTAAAACTCGGATCCCTTTTCAAACGTCCCAAGGCCTCTTTTTATACACCTCTTGCATTTAAAACGCGTTAAAGCGCATTGAAAGCGTATAAAAATATCCCTTGAAACATTCCAATCTTAACTGAATTAACGCGTACCTTAACAAACTTTCACTAAAACATTGAAGAACACGTGTTTATTGCCACGTGTTCTTCCGACTTGATCGTTATCCTGCGCAGAGGGTCTCATAGCGTCGTAACCCAACTTAGGGTTATTTCATTGTATGAGTCCTCTTTCCTCGAATTGCGTTTGGCGCGTCGGGTGACTTTCTGGGTGCCAACTCATGCGCCTCACCCTCTGGTCACTCGCCCTCGGAGTGTATCTACCTTTCTCTCGTACCATGCACGTGGTTCTCCCCTGGGTGTGGCCCTCTCATGGGTCGTATCTGTCGCAGGGTCTCCCAGCGGTGGCGTGGGTACTTCATAAGTCAGGTTACTCCCTTACTGGTACTAGGACTATGGCCTTGAAGCCACCTTTCTCTTCTCTTTGTTACTATTCTGAGTTGTCGGACCTGAGACCTGCGAGCGGTGTCGCCCCCTCCATGGTCTTTCCTACCCATGGGTATCTGGGGGTAACCCCGTCGATGTCTTAACTTGACTATTTCTCAACTTGGCGACGCCTTATCCTGGCGGCACCTTAGCCTGGCGACACCTTAGCCTGGCGATGCCTCAATCTTGGCGACGCCTTCTCTTGGCGACGCCTCGTCTTGGCGACGCCTCGTGTTGGCAACGCCTTCTCTTGGCGACGCCTCAAGCGGTCAATCTGTTGACTTTCTTCTTTGGACCCCTCGAGTGGTCCCACTATATGTTGACTATGACTTTGACTTTGACTTTGGTCAACGCCCGGGGACGGGACGGTACACATTGAAATTGAATAGAAAAGAAACTCTGCTTGAGGGTTTAGTGAGCTTTGTTCTTCCAAAGTTCTTGGGTCTTATCTTAAGTGTAGTGCACCTAGAGTGGCGGCTCTTCACCACTCATCTTGGAGTCTTCCATCACTCCAAGTGGCATGTTCTTACTTTCATCATCCATAAGCATCTCTTATCTATTCATCTTTCCTTTCATCTTTTTATTTTCCATTCCTTTATGTTCTTGTGTTTATCTTTTTCTATTCGGTTTCCATCTTCTTTCTTTCCCTTATATGCTCTTTAATTCCACACCTCTTTATTATCAACACCGTATAATTATGTTTTCTCTTTGACCTCTAAAAGTGAACCTTCACACTTACTCAACCTCTTGGTTAAGTTCATGTCCAGTGGGAATCTTCTTTGGGTTTCTCATCATATTCTTCTTAAAATAAAAAACCATAAACAAAGTGCAACCCATAAAAATGTGCAATTCTAAAATCAGTTCACACAATGTGGTATTCAGAGCATGGTTATCTTGTGCTTAATTACTTTTGAGTTGATTTTTGCCTTTAAATTCCAACACATTTTAATTTTGCTTTTATCTTCAAGTAATTTAAATTTTTGGTTTTCTATTTAGCATCTTTCAATTCATTCTTTAAATTCTTGTCATTTACAATTTTGCCTTTTCATTCATTAAGCAATTTAAATTCTTCTTTTCAATTATTTGTGTCAATTTTTTCCCTTACCTATTTTGCTTGAGTCTTATGTTCTTAGAGTTCTAGGAGTCCTTAAATCCATTCTACATATTTTAACATTAATTGTGAAGAGCTAAAAGCAATTAGAATTTGATTTTCGTCTATAGTCTAAATTAAACCTTCTGGGTACTTGTAGTAAGGAAACTATTGGAATGAATCTTTTCCAGTTTTATTTTACATGGAAAATGAATTTCCAGTGTGGACTAGAATGTTAAAATATTTAATGTTGACGTGGATGCTATAATATTGTAATACAATCCATGCTGGAAATTCATTTGCTATGTCAAGAAAAACACTGGTAAGGACCTATTCCAATAGTTTCCTTACTACAAGTACCAAAGAGGTCTAAAGTTTGGACTAGGGCACAAATCAATTTTGCATTATAGTACAAGAACAGAGAACATATTTAACCTTTTTCTTCAATTTTTTTGTTTTTATCTTTTTTTTCGGTTGAAATCATTTAGTTCATCTTGAACCTCCATGTATATGTTATAGGTGCTCCAATGGTTATATTCATGTGTTCTTTTGATTTTCTTGAGTCTTCTTTAAATTTGTTTGGTGAAATTTGGAGGTTTCAGCAGTAAAGTTTTGAAACCTCTAAGAGCTTTCCAAGACTTCTATTGTGGTCATTGCATCTACCCTATTTACCAAACTACATAGTGTTTCCCTCGTGGTAGATTGGGGAATGGTGAGATAAGACCACAATATTATGGGAATTTCATCGGGCCACCCACCTTTGGCTTTTTTAAGTCTCCTGCGCAGTCCCCTTAGTAGCACCCTGTTAGCCGACTTTGCCTGTTCGTCTATGAATGCTCCACTGAGGCGAAGAATTGCTGAATATCGAGCTTCTGACAAAGTTCACCCATTTTTCAACTTGCAAATAGAGTCCCATTATCTGAGACTAGATGTCGTGGTATGCCAAAGCGACACATAACATTCTTCCATACAAAGTGTTGGATCATCTGGGCCGTTATCAAATACACAAGTTTCGCTTCAATCCATTTCGTGAAGTACTCTACGACGGCGATAAGATATTTCAATTAGCAAACTGCTAAAGGAAAAGGTCCCAAGATGTCGATTCCCAACGTAAGGAAAGGCCATAGGATGGATATGGAATGCAACTCTTCCGTCGGTGGGTGATGCTAATCGACTTGCCTTTGGCATTGCTCCCACTTCCTGGTGTAGGCCATGCTATCTTCTTTTATTGACGAAAAATAATATCCTGCTCGAATTACCTTTAGGGAAAGGGCTTTTCTGAAGCTTAGACATTCTTCGCGTGCACTAATCTTTGCTTATGCAACTAAGTAGAGGATGAGAGTATTCGTGTCGAAAAAGGTGACCATCCACCAGGGTGTACGAACTTGCATTCTTTTTTATAATCTTTGACTTGATAGGTATCAGACATAAGGCATCATCCAAATGTGAATCATGGATACCTGTAGAGTTTCAAAGTTGCTTTCCTCAAACTATTCTTGTGTCCTCACTCTTGAAGTCTTTAGCGTCTCCTATATCATTGTTCTGTGTGTTCCTCCCTTTCCCGAACTGGCTAATTTGGACAGCTCGTTGGCTCGAAAGTTTTGGTCTCTGGGACATGCACAAGGTCAAAGAGAAAGAAAAATTCCATTAGAGTCTTGACATACCTAAGTTATAAGGCTAACTAAGGGTTTTTTGCTTGATATTCTTTGGATACTTGACCTGTTACGAGTAAAGCATCGCTTTATGCTAACAAACCGCGTGCCCCTAGCGTTTTGGCTAAGCACATCCCAACCATCAATGATTCATATTCGACCTGGTTATTACTGGTTTTGAATGCAAAGTTGATGAACTGCTCAAGCAACATTCCATCAGGTCCTTCCAAAATGATGCATGCTCCACTTCGTTGAGGGTTGGACAATCCATCCACGGAGAGGATCCCCACAAAGTCTTCTATGTTGGCTTTACTTGACCTATTACGAGTAAAGAATCACTTTATGTTAATAAATCGCGTGCCCCTAGCGTTTTGGCTAAGCACATCCCAACCATCAATGATTCATATTTGACCTGGTTATTACTGGCTTTGAATGCAAAATTGATGAACTACTCAAGCAACACTCCATCAAGTCCTTCTGAAACGATGCATGCTCCACTTCGTTGACGGTTGGACGATCCATCCACGGAGAGGATCCCCAAAAGTCTTCTATGTTGGCTTTGAAACTATTTGGGGTAAGCTCTACCTGCCCCTTGATAGGGCCTCGTGGTTCCTAGTGGATGTCGAACTCTGATGACCATTCTCCCTTCCAAGTTTGGTTTATGAAAAACCTGCTTTTTTAGGCTGATTGACATTAATATTATAGTGAAACTTTGGAAATAATGTCGTAACTGTGGTGCTGTAAAAACCACTACTAAGACAACTTTTTCGATGGCTTGATAACGAATCTTCGCGCCTTGTAGTACTTTACTGATGAAATATACTGGTTTGTGAATCTTCTCTTCATCCTGCACAATAATTGAGCTAATACCTCGATAGGTAATCGAGAAGTACAACTAAATGGGGAGTTTTGGAGTGGACTACCTTTCACTCAGGATGAAGTTCATTTTGATAGGATGAATTTCAGTTAATTATTAGGTAACTAGATTTTTTACAACTAAATGGGAGTTTTGGAGTGGACTACCTTCCCATGCCGCTTCAACAAATCCTCAAGCGCTTCCAAGACAAGGAAGTGTTGGAGAGCTTGAGTGGCAATCTCTTCCACGACTGTGTGGCCCATGACCTCGGGGGCTTCCTAATCGCATCCAACCTTGCGCTAAGTAGGGCTCAAGAGGCGGAAGTACTCAAGGATAGGTTGGCAGAGCTGGAGGAAAAATTGTCCCTCAAGACCAAGACCTTCGCCAACTTCGAGACCGCTATGTACAACGAGCTGGCAAGCCTTCGCCAATCCGAGAAGGACATCAAGAAAACTCTTTTTGACAAGAGTTATGAGGTTGTCCAACTGGAAGCGAAGATCTTGCCTCTTCTCAACAACGTGGTCGAACTAGAGGGGCAGGTCAAGGAGATGAAAGCGAAAATGACCAAGCTGGAGGAGAGCGCCACCCAGCGCGAGGTCTTGCTGAGGCAGGTTGAGGGGGAGCTGGCCGAAAAGGTTGAGCTCTTCAAGAAGACGGAGGAGGAACTCACCAATGATGTTGCCGATGCTTACTGGGAGGGGTTCCCAGATGCCATCACTCAGTTTGCATGTGTGCATCCTGAGGTGGATCTTGCCCCTTTCAGTGAGTCCAAGTGCCTTGTTGATGGGCAACTTGTGCTGCGAGAGTGATTATTTTGTAACTTTATCTTCTTGAAGGACAATTTGCTCTTTGTGCATATAACTCTATAAATATTTATCTTCTATTTAACTGCTTGTCTTGCGTGTTTCTACCTTTACTTGTCTTGAATTCTACTAACAGGGCCCTCGACCTAGGTTCGCCTTTTAGGTAGCACGTTCGCACGAACCCCATAGCTGGTTCGACCTCTGTTCGAGGGTACGCTCCTTTCGTTGTTCTTGATTTTCTTCTTGCAAAGTAAGCTGTCTCTGTTGATCTCATTCCTACCTTCCTTAGATCGACATGAATGCCTTGCTGGCAATGCTGGGCAAACATACCGCTTTCAACCTTGGTCCTGCAACGCGAAGGTAGGGGTGAACTTAACTGGTGAGCCATGGTGTTCGACCCTGGAGTTACTACGCAAGAGGGAGGTCCCCTAAGTGATGAGAATCAAATAAAGGAGGCTTTTATTAATGGAGGAAGAGGACATCCACCCTCACATTTGAAGTTCTTCCTTCTAGTCTTCTCAAAATTAAAAGAAGACATAAAATAAAGAT
>Ga0123342_1004339_pt1 | contig 21708 bp, 7 predicted proteins | sample Turbeawhitnodule_FD_89960 | JGI IMG/M metagenome (GOLD analysis project Ga0123342, IMG submission 89960) | Root nodule microbial communities of legume samples collected from Mexico - Turtle bean Mexico white nodule | ecosystem: Host-associated > Plants > Roots > Nodule | place: Mexico: Nepantla...
AAAAAATAAAACAATTTTTTTTTATTAAAAACTAACACTCATAAAAAAATATAAAAAAAAAAAATTATAAAAAATAAAAAAAATAAAAAAAAAAAAAAAAAAAAAAAAAAAAAAAAAAAAAAAAAAAAAAAATATGACGTGGCAGGACTCGTGCTAAGTTGGCACGACTTCAGTATGACAGGGCAAAAGTCGTGCCAAGTTGGCACGACTTCAATATGATAAGGCAAAAGTCGTGCCAAGTTGGCACGACTTCAGTATGACATGGCAGAAGTCGTGCCTAATTGGAACGACTTCTGCATATGAAGTCGTCCCAATTAGGCACGACTTGCCTAAATTTGTAATATTTTTTAAAAGGACCCCATTTTGGTAAAAACAAAAAAAAATAACCCCATCATGGTAAAAAAATCGGTTCAAATCATACACTTAAGGTTTATATATCAAGATATTATGAAGTTCTGGATTTTATTATTTGAGCTTTTTGTTTTCTCCTTTGTGCAATAACATTGTTTTTCGTAATTTAATATGGATGATAGAAGTTTGTGATCATATAGTCTTCAACTTTTATAAATACTTGTATCTAACGTCGTTCAAATTAAACATTTCACTTAGTCTTCTCTTTTCCATTACATTTTCTTGTCATGTGTTATTCGTTCTTATTTGTTTGCTAATTCTATGTTCTCTGGTACCGTTATTGGATTCTTTACACTTACGAGCTTGTTTGGAACTTGTATGACATGTTGTGGATAAGTTCTTAAGGGTAATGTTCATCAACACCTCAAGAAACGATCTTGTTCGTCTTCTCAGTCAAATGTTATTAGAGGATATAATATTATATTTAGAACATTTTATTTAAGGGACCATGATTATAAAAATTCAAAAGTGTTTTTACAAGTTCAAATAATTTCTCCAAGATTAGGATATTTCTGTAAGATTAGGATGTTTTATATCACTGAATGTGTTCTCTTCTCTAAAGTAAGATGTTTTTTTCCTTAATTCTTAAACGTTGGATTGATAAAGTATGTTATGTATAAAACACTAGATATTATATTGTTATTTGGTTCGTAAAATTTCAAGGTTAACCTTGACTTAAAGATATATTTAACACTTGATTAATTGATGTTTCCATGAGTCAATTGATAATGTTAATTTTATCATTATATTTAATAATTTTGTATCAACAAAATCAACCCTCCTTCAACTTTTAACTTACTTAGTCCCCCTTTTGATCCTTTTTTGCGAGTAAATGAAGGGTCAAAGTTTGAATTTCCAAAAGATTATCTGCATTGGGCGCAACCTAAATGAAACCCACCATTATGAAGATAGAGAGGAAAATTGACACCAAGGCTGGGCGCCACTAACCTCAAGTTAAGCGCCACCCTCCACTAATGCTCTAGGTTGAGCGTCATTTGGATAGAGAGCTACTTCTGATGGATGTGCCCAACGTAGAAGGAATTGTGTTGTTTAGCAAGGAGCTACTTCTGGTGGTTGCGCATAACGTGTAATGTCTGACACTACTTTTGCTGACATGACACTCTGTTGATTTCTTCTTGTTTCTTCAAGTGAAGGTGGGTTTTGAAGAAAAATCATGATTTTGAAGACCTTTGAGCTTCTTTAGGGTTTTCTTGGAGTTCTCATTTTTTCTCTTTGGTTATCCATCTTCCTCAATTGTTCATCTTTTTTTTTAGTTCTTCATGACAATGAAGAGTTAGACCAATTTTTTTGAGTTGGATGTAACCAACTAAATTCTCATGTGTATTTGGTATTGTTTTTATTTATATATATCTTTCAATTCAATGTTAATATTCTGTTTCTATGTTTAATGTGTATTGTGGTTTGATTACATATAATTTGATATTTGATTCATTGAATATTGAAAAATATCTTTGGTAACCTAGAACTTAATCAAAACACGTAATGAAACTTATATTTATGAATGGAACTTAACTCATTAAGTGTCTTAAACCTTTGTCGTGAAAACAAGTTTGTTTATTAAGTGTTCAAGGAATTGACTCTTGATAGAGAAACTTAAACTAATTCTAATAAGAAATTAGGTTTGAGTATACTTGTAAACTGACTTTGGCATTAAATTGGAAAAAAAAGTGAGTGATTATATGCATGAGAGTTATGTTTGGTAAAGTTTAACCCTAATAATAACATACTATGTCATTTTTAATTTATTCTGGATTCAAAGTGATTGATAAAATCTTAAAAAAAGTTTTAATTATTTTTCCATAGTTTAATTGCTTGAACATCATAAAAACGTAATAAAGATATTTTTTTTAAATTAATTATCAATTGTAATAAATCACAACTTCATTTTGGTTTTTATTTAAAGAATACAAGTGTCAATTTACTTGGAGTAAGATATTTTGGTAAAGTTTCACATTTCTTTAAAATATATTTCAGTTTTGAATTTAAATTATAATTTTTACTTAATTTGAATTAAAGTTAGTATAACTAAGTTGTTATAATTTAATCATAACTCGCTAAAATGTTGGATTAAGAAGACGTTATACCTAAATTAATTTGTTTCATTTTAGAAAACAATAGTAATTTAATTCAAAAAAGAAATTAAGATCATCAAGTAGAGACAATGTAGTCCCTAATTAATTTATTGAATTAATAAGGCGAGGTATTTCAATTAATCTTTTCTGTATTATAGATTATGATAAATTATTATTTTTAATTATGATAATAAATAGTATTGTCGACTTCTTCTTTTTTCAAGAAAGAAAATAAATTAAGAACCACAATTTTTCATTACTCAAATGTCTCAAATTTAACTTTCAATGACCCCTATAAGTTATGTTAGGTTTTACATTAACTCATAACTTTTAGTTCAACCATTTTATTTCAAAACTCACCATTATATTTAGTTTTTTTTTTTCATAGAGATATTGTCTTTTATGGCAAAAGATTAGCAGCAGACGGAAAACGTGGTAAAAGTAAAGAATTAAAAACTGAATAAAAAAAGTGTAATTTGGTTACGTATTGTAACGATTCGAGATATCAGAATTTTATATTAATAATAATGTGGCTGATTGGAAGAACAAAACAAGATTTCAATCACTCAGATTACCATACGTAAGACCATCACGCGGAGTGATTTAGATAATTAAGTACCCTTGAAGATATAAGAAACGTATCTTATCAACTCATCTATTCAATTGTCCTTTTCAATCATAGTAAAAAAAAACTACAAAACTTCATCATTTCTTTTTATGACCTCTTAATATGATTTCGATTATGGGTTATGAATTTTATTCTGGACTCAAGTCCTTATAATTCAAACATATTTTTTATTAAAAAAAATAAATTTTAAATTTAATTTAATTTTATAAAATCAACTTATATATTTTTTCAGCTGAAATTTCTCAATTTGTGAAAATATATATGTGGATGGTTTCAATAGTCCAATCATAATTAAATAGCAGATGATATGATAAATCCAATACATTCTTGTTAAGATATATAAGTTAATAAAATTATAATACCATATTAAAAAATAAACTTTAAATTTAATTTAACTTTAAAATCAATTTATAAAATAAAATTTATATTCATTTATAAATTATAAAATGTTTTTATATTTACTGAAAAATTACATAAGGAATGCCTGAAATTTTTATATTTGTATGAGTTAATTTTATACCATTGACCTGCTTCATCAGTAATATTCTTCTATCCCACACATAGATATTTTGTAAAGTATTTGTCCCAACATTTATCTTCATTTTCTATTCAATTTTTATTTTTTTATCAGTTAAGAATAAATAAAATAAAATGAGACACTTCTGTCCCAACCCTTATACAAAACACTCAAAACAAGTTTCTTAACACCCTACCAACACAAGATCCAACAAATAATACACTAACCAACCAAAATAAACCAGTCCAAGATCTATAAGCCCAATAAATACAGTTACATCAACCCACCAAGAGCTCACACTCTCAAAATAAGGACATGCACCGCACAACTAAACAGGATCTTTGTCAGCAGGCGTGTCAAACCAAGTGTCAAAACTCGACACGCCTATCCTACAAGGGGAACAAGTACACCAAAAAGATCACACCCTTAGTACAGGACACAACACTAAACATCAAACAGAGTCTTTGCAGCAAGCTGAAGAACACCAAGAACCCAAGTGTCAATACCACCCCATACATAACTAGAGAAATCCTTCCAGACCTACAAGAATCAGTCATAGCCAGATAGACCTGCGCACACCTCCGACACCTTCCAAGCGCAACCCAAGGCCACACACCTCAATCCAACCTTGCCAGTGATGAAACCTACACAAAACACACCACTACTACCAATTCTAGGCAAATTCGTTAGTTAAATAACGCAAAAAATCAGTCTTTCAAATATCTCATACAACAATGAGGTTCCAAACACCAATCTGAGTAGGAGAAAACCGCCAATTTTTCTTTTACTGTGATCCAAGACCAAGTCTTCCTTTGTACCAAACAATGAAATTTAAAAATATTAAATTTGAATAGCTTTGTTTTTAATTTATTTTTCGTTTTCAATGAAAATTAAAAAATTAAACATTTTGAGAGTGTTTCATTAACTAGAGTCTAATTTTTCCCTCCTACATTCTTGGATATGTCAACCACAGAATTTGGCTTTGCTCTTCTTCAGTTCAGACATGGGATATTCTCGAAGAATACCCTCAAATATTTACTATAATTGTTAGAGCATATTAGATTATTCTCTCATCATAATTGCACATTCTTGGCTAACTAATTAAAATAAAAACTTATTCTAATTTTGTAACTGTGCTCTGTATTATACTTTTATTTTAAAAAGTAAATTCAATTATACATATTTTTTTATTTAAAATTAACAAGAGACGAGGATAATAATTACACAATTCTTTTAAAAAATATTCAACAAATATTTGAATATGTATGAACATTGTTCACATGTATAGAATCGGGAAGGAATCTTCAGTTATTGAATAATTTTCAAATCTAGATCTAACAGCATAAGTAAAAAGTAATGAGTGTATTTATAAAAAGTTTTTCAATATTTAAGTCAATGTTTGGTATTTAGAATAAAAAATATTGAAAAACGAAAATATATCTTTGATGAGGTGAAATCACATATTTATAGATTAATTATTGAAAATATAAATTAATTCAATATTTTAATTAGTTTTTTCATGTCAGTTTATTGTTATTTAAGGTCAGAGATTAATTATGTCAGATCTTGATTGTATCTCTCAATTTATGAGATTGACTCATATTTCGACCTATATTTTCAACTCATATCTTATCTTATACTTTGATTATTCCAAGAAGAAAATGATATAAAAATAGGTAAAATCTTTTATTCATTAAACATTAAAATAATGATAATATATATTTTTAATTTAGAAAAAAAAACTATATATTCAAACCCATTCTACCTATACATATTAATACAAAAATTATATTATTTTATGAAAGATTAAATATAATTTTCGTTCCTAATAGTACTTATATTAAAGAAATTATTGAAATAAATTATTATCAGTTTGTTTGTCCGTGATCAATTAATTTTTAGTATAAACTATAATATTAAAATATTTATATTAACTCATTGTTTATGTAAATGTTATAATATTATAATACAGTCAATACTAAAATTTTGTTTGTTACTTAAAAACATACTGAGAAATTCTAATAATTTTCTTATTTTAAATATTTGAAAGATCTAAAAGTTTGAATTAGAAAAAAATTTATATTATACATATTAACGAAACACATATTTAATTATAAAATATAATAAAGATGACGGTTACTTTATTTTCAATGGTTCGATATTGTTTAAAAAACAATTAAGCTTGGTTATGTAGAAGAAGAGAAAGAAAATAATAATCTTAATTTAACTCTTTCGAGATATATTTCAACCGAACTCATAATTTATATCGTGATAGAAAAAGTAGATGAAGTGTTGCCACCTAGCATTTGCATGTACGCAAATATACTGTATCTATAAAAATTAGAATAGTTTAAACTTATAAAGAAATACCAATTATATATTTGTGTATCTCTTCTTAGGTTGAAAAATCCGTTCATTAGTATAACAGTTGGAAAAAGATTACACAGATTAAGACAATTAAATAATTAATTAATTATATATTTTACTAATTTTTCATTTTCATACTGATTCTTTTTTAATATTTGATAGCAACAGAGATAATCATATAGTTAATAGACATATTAAAAACAAATACTTAAAATTTATTACAGCTGTAAAAGGTCTTGTAGAAAAGATATTTTTTTAAAAGTATATTTAATGTTGTAATTAATTTGATATAAGATTCTACAAACGTCTTTTGAATATTTTAACAGCGTCATGATGCACACCACCACCACACCTTAACATCCGAAGTCGTCTATCAAAAGTCAATTTGTTTCTTCATTTTATTTATTTAGTTTATTTGATGAGAAGGGAAAGGAAAATTGGAGTTGAAATGTAACTATCTCGGGACAGAGAAAAATAATCCCCAAATCCACCCACCTACCCAATTAATAAATTAAAAAATAATAAAATAATATCCCATAAGAAAATATAAATACACATGCTACGATACCATAAAATTCAATCCCTCATTTCCAATTTTGAATTCACGGGAACAGAGGCAGAGAAAGAGAGTGGAAAGATCGCAACGCCACGAACGGCACCGTTTCGGCCACGTGGACGCAACTGGTAAACCCCTCGCCCTACTACTGGCTGCTTCCGGTAACTCTCAAACACGGATCAAAGAGTTGGAAATTTAAAATAATAAAAAAGGAAAAAGAAAAAACGGGGTAGGACGGTACGGTCCGTTGCTTCCACTTACTCCGGGACTCGCTTTCTACCGTTCGTCCCATTCTATAAATAACGCCTTTCGACCTCCACCTCATTTTTTCCTTTCTCTCTCTCTTCTACGCCATTCTTCTAGCACAGTTTGCCGGCGAAGTCGCGGCCAGTCACCGTCGTTTCTGCCGGGCAATATCTCTTCGCGGCGCCGTTCCCTCCTCCCTCAGGTTCTCTCCTCGCTTCACATCTCACCGTCGTTTATTTCCCTTTCCTCCTATCAGATCTGTCTCTTTTTCTGTGCAACCATGATTCTGCTCATTTCTAGCTCACACCTTCCAAATTTATCTCTCGTGCCTGATTTATTTTTTCCGTTCTCTGTCTTTTTTAAATCGTGTAATAATGGTGATTCCTCCGTTTTTATTCCCAGGATCTTGATCTGTTACTTATATTTCTTTAATGCGCCACTTGTCTTTAAGTAATTGTGTTCGGCTTTTCGAAATTGATGATGCAATTGGTGGAGGTGAAGGTGATTTTTCGTGTTGCTGAAATTGTACTGAGATATTTTTTTAAAATTTATATTCTACTTCTCTTCCTATTTCTGGATTTTAATCTTTACGGAGAGTTGAGCATATTATAGTTTTAATGAATTTGATTATTTTGATTGTGACTTGTGATTGTGCTTTTGCGATTCTGATTCCGTCATTCGCTTTGTTTTTTTTTTATATATATATTTGGTTTTTTCTGATTTGGTCGTTAGGAATATGCTTGTTTCGGTTTTTTTGCTTTCGACCTTAGAACATGTTGTTTTTCTGGTTGTAGTAGTATCCGTTTCTGATACAGTCGTTGGGTTATTAGAGAAGTTGAGAAAATGGACGGCCATTTGGGAATGAGGAAAATCAGCTCTCACTGCTCTATATCTGAGATGGATGACTTCGATCTCTCACGTCTGCTTGACAAACCGAGATTGAATATTGAGAGACAGAGATCATTTGATGAGAGGTCACTCAGTGAACTGTCCATTGGTCTTACGAGAGCTGGCTTGGATAACTATGACACTTATTCGCCCGGGGGAAGATCTGGCTTTAACACACCTGCTTCATCTACCCGGAATTCATTTGAGCCCCATCCCATGGTTGCTGATGCCTGGGAATCCCTAAGAAAATCTCTAGTCTATTTCAGAGGCCAACCGGTTGGCACAATTGCAGCTGTTGATCATCAATCAGAAGAAGTTCTAAACTATGACCAGGTGAATTCCTCAAACAATGCTGAAATGTCATTCCGATCTTAGGGGTGTGTAAATATCTTTTTTAAATATGCAGGCCATGGAAACTTACTGTGTACTCTAGAACTGTTATGAATTAAGTAGTCCTTAACACGCTTATTTATTACTTTAATTTGAAAATAGATATACTCTAGTACATTTGCGTGCAATGTACATTTGATTTCAAACTACCAAAGGCCCTTTGACTATTTACATGTTTTCAGGGGCTATTTGAACATGAATCATCAAACAATTTTATGGCTGCGGCAAAATTTATAAGAGATCTTGACGGAAGAGGCCCAAATTTATAAGAGATCAGATCTGGTCTATGATAAAGAAACATGATAACATATGTTTAGACTATATTTATCAAAAAGCTAAAATGGAATGAATCTAATAGCACTGCAACAAACAAAACAGATGCTCTATTGTATTTCCACTGAACTTTTAATTTGAAAATGTCTTGGAAGTCCCCTTCATTCCTCTAAATTTACAGGAATGAATGTTGATGTGGAATGTTTGATTGTGTCAGACAATTCAGTTGTTTAACATACAACCTAGCTCTCTGGAAATTTTGGTAATGACAATGTTTAGATGAATGTTTGTGAGAAATCTAGCTTTGCAATAACCAGAATGACTCACGTGGGATAAATAAAGAACAAATGTAGTCGTTAAAAATTATTAAAAGATAGTTGCATACAGTTTGGGCACATAAGGCATTAGTTCTCAACAGCCTTTCCATGTTCCTATTGGTGTCATTTATTTTTAGCACTTAGACTTATAATTACTTTTTTTAGGCCTTAGTAGTCTAAACATGCAAATCAACTGTTTTTTCCTTCGAATGGTTAATGATTAAGAGAAGAAACTGAGGTTTTGTGTTAGTGGTAGTACCCCCCCTCCCCATAATGCTAAAAGCACCATTAGCTAAATATTTTTACTGTCACACTGATGGGAATCATCTAAGAATGGATATTTATGAATCAAATATTCTGTTTATAGGTTTTTGTTCGAGATTTTGTGCCCAGTGCTCTAGCCTTTTTGATGAATGGTGAACCAGAGATAGTCAAGAACTTCTTGTTGAAGACACTTCATCTTCAGGGGTGGGAAAAAAGAGTAGATCGATTTAAGCTTGGAGAAGGTGTGATGCCAGCTAGTTTCAAAGTCCTTCATGATCCCATTAGGAAAACAGATACTCTTATTGCAGATTTTGGTGAGAGTGCAATTGGAAGAGTTGCTCCAGTTGACTCTGGATTTTGGTGGATCATTTTGCTTCGTGCTTACACAAAGTCTACTGGGGATTTATCTCTGGCTGAATCATCATCTTGTCAAAAGGGAATGAAACTTATATTGACTCTATGCTTGTCAGAGGGGTTTGATACATTCCCAACTCTTCTTTGTGCTGATGGATGCTGCATGGTTGATCGAAGAATGGTAAGACATAATTTTTGGTTGTTTCTCATGATAATTAATGTTGCTTCTGTTATCTGGCTTCTAAAAGAATGGTATTTGTTGCATTCCATTGTTTACAAACAAAGTTTGCCATTTTATGGTGTAAATGCAATTAGATTTGTTGTTACAACACTTGCCCATATTCTGATATGTTAAATGATATGGCAAAAAGATTTTTCGACAGATAGTATCAATTTATTTATTTTTACACTGATCATTTATCACCTTTAAACTGTTTAAATTTTGTCTTTAGTTTACTTTCAAGTCCCTTGAGTTAAGCTTCATTCGTATATGGTTGATGTTAAGAACTTTCACATTGTATTCATTGTTTCTTCCTCCTTTCTTTTTCTTGCAGGGTATTTATGGTTATCCTATAGAGATACAAGCACTTTTCTTTATGGCATTGAGATCTGCTATAGCAATGCTGAAACAGGATGATGCCGAAGGAAAGGAATGTGTAGAGCGTATTGCAAAACGATTGCATGCACTAAGTTATCACATGAGAAGTTACTTTTGGCTTGATTTCCAACAACTAAATGACATTTATCGGTATAAGACTGAAGAGTACTCACATACTGCAGTAAATAAGTTTAATGTTATTCCAGATTCAATCCCAGATTGGGTATTTGACTTTATGCCAACTCGTGGGGGCTACTTCATTGGAAATGTCAGTCCAGCTAGGATGGATTTTCGATGGTTTGCTTTAGGCAATTGTGTTGCAATTTTATCTTCTCTGGCAACTCCAGAGCAATCAGTGGCTATCATGGATCTTATTGAAGCTCGTTGGGATGAGTTAGTTGGAGAAATGCCCTTAAAAATATCTTATCCAGCAATAGAGAGCCACGAGTGGCGAATTGTTACTGGCTGTGATCCCAAAAATACCAGATGGAGTTACCATAATGGAGGATCTTGGCCAGGTTCTTCCTTTCTGCTTATTTATTCAAAATTAATATATATTTAACATGGGGTTTGGTAGCAGTTATACTTCTGACATACATGCCAGTTAGTTGGGTAATCTCACGAGGTGTGCTTAGGCATGACTAAGATTTTTGCAAGTACCATAGGTTTCAAAACTCTATACCCTCATAAGCTTTTTGCAAACTGAAATAAACCTTTTGTGTCGCCATATTCAATTACGTTGATAATACGTCTGTCACTAAAAACAGAAAGGCAGGATGTGTTTTGTTAGAATCTTAGTAACTTTGCAAATGTGTTGGGGTTCGTATATTTGAGCTTTTGAAAAAGAGAGATTTAATGATGCATGAAAGTTGATTTATTTTTGTAGAGATTTCATGAAAAGCAAATTTTCAAAACAATATTCAAAATAGCTTCTGAAAATAATCAGAAATATGTTTTTTATATCCTTTTTCTAAACCGTAAACATTAATTTTTTTTTTCCAAAATAAGTTGTTTTTCATGAAAAAAATGAAACAACGGAGCACTTAATTTTTAATGTGAAAACACATTAAGAATTGGGTAACACTGTCATTACATAATAGCAGTAATTGACAATGGTTTGTTATTCTCAATTGCACGTCAATTTCTACTCTACCCGAACCATTGTTGACTATTCTTGCAGTATGTCATGTAATTATGAAATAAAATTATAAACGTAATTTTGGTGTCCTTATTTTTTAACTATTCATTTTGCTATGTTTGTGGTTCGACTGCAGTGCTCCTGTGGCTAGTAACAGCTGCTTGCATCAAAACGGGGAGACCGCAAATAGCAAGACGTGCAATTGAGCTTGCAGAGAGTCGTTTACTGAAGGATGGGTGGCCTGAATATTACGATGGTAAACTTGGAAGATATATTGGGAAACAGGCAAGAAAATACCAAACATGGTCAATTGCAGGTTATCTGGTGGCAAAGATGATGCTGGAGGACCCCTCCCACTTGGGGATGATTTCCCTTGAAGAAGACAAACAAATGAAACCGGTTATTAAAAGATCTTCTTCTTGGACGTGCTAAAGACTTCAGGTTATAGATAAATAGTATAAAAAACGAATAGAGAAAAGCTTAGAAGGTGAGATATTGTTGTTTCAATACACGGCACTATTCTTGGTGATTCCCTTCCTCGTAGGCTTGATTAAAAGTTTGGCTTGTGTAAGATGGCTGTTGCTGAGACTGGCATCATGCTCTTCCCAAATAAGTAAAAAGACCCTTCACTTCATGTTTGCTAAGTTCAATGCTACCGTCCCACATGTTGCCTGGGATTATTAGTAAGATGCGAAAAAGTATGAAACATTCTTCATTATATTAATGTGTTTCTCTGATAGTTGTCAATAAGGCTCCTTTCAAAAAGGGCCTAGAACAGGAAGTATTAGTTTTTCTATATGCAACTTTAGGTCTACTTTCTCATTGCTTAGAAATATGGTAAATTAAGATTATTTTTTTACCAAATTTTCGTGAATACGATGTACTTTACATTATATTTTTTTTTGGTTTCATTTGAAGTCAGGAACCTTTGTTTTTTTATTACTGTTTTGCCATTTATGGTGCCGAACAAAATATCTTGCTTTGTAACATTTAACAAGCAGCAAGTTTAATTTATTTTTTAAGGAAGTAGGTTTATTGAATTGGTAGTGTTAGTGTCAATCAATTTAACTAATTAAAAAGCATGGAACTTTAATCTGCAAATTTTATAAAATGGTATAATTAGGTTTTTCTTAATTGATATTTTTAAAAAATGATCGTACTTGTATAAAAGAAATAGCTTGCTAATTTCGTGTATTTTTGTTTTATGCGAACCCTGATTAGTTTTTTACGGTGTTTTTTTTAATAGCATTTTTTTTCTTTAATTTCTTAAATGTTTTTTCCTTCCTTCACACCCATAATTGTTATTTGCACCATTATAACTTTTAGAGATGCCGTCTTATTGTTTCTATTTTATTTGAAAGTAGGTTCCCCATTTGTTGAAGAGTGTTGTGATTTTGTTGTGGGTTTTCTCGATCGTGGTTTCAATTACAATATGCCGGCGAGCTTTGATAGTGGTGGTGGTTTAGCTGGAAAATATATGATGGGTACGAATAATGAAGTTCTAATTTGTTTTGATGACTGTTACAACTTTTTTCAGATTATCGATTTTGGAATATAGGTTTCCAAAACACACATTTCAGAATATGTTTACTGTAAAGGTATTCCAAAATACTATCATTGATTCGGAATTACTAATCCAAAAGAACATTTAAACCAATCCGGAAAGCATATTCCCAAACATTTTTTTTAAGTTTTGCAAATCCTTTGCAATCTGGAATGTTGTGGTCCTCTTAACTGCACGTAATGTTTGTAGAAAGTTGAGTCTTTTGTTTTTAGTACGTGGGTCATATCATAATGTTACAGTTACATATAGATTTATACTTGATCAGTTTGTTATGGTAGGTTCCTACTCAAGCTCTTAGAGGTTGATGAATCAATAAGGAACTCATTAATATTGGTATTAACAATGTGTACATTTTCATTTAGTTTAATTCAATCTTACTTAACAAGCACATTTCAGGTGCTCTACATTGTATTTGTTTTTAAGGATAGTATGTAGACAAGGATGAATTTGTTCTGCCGATGATTGTTTGTATTCATTGATTTAAGTTGAAATGCGAGCGTGCAAAAGCAAGGAAATTGAATAAAGCTCTCTTTACGTATGAAAGTAGAAAAGTAAAGAAAGTCACATGGATTGTGCCTTTTATATTCTTACCTTTCACTTTTTAACCAACCCGCGTGAGAGCATAATGTAGATTCCTTTGAGAAAAGTTGCATGGTCATGCATGCAGTGGAGATTCCTGATTCATTTTGACTAACTCGTGTGTGGTTGAGGGGTGTAGGTGAGCCTTTAAGATAATGTTAAATATGATTTAATATTGTAAATTTAAACTACAGTTATATGTTGAACTTGTGAATTGAAGATTTGTGAAAAAGGTGCAATGATCTTGTTGAGAACCATAACATAGTGTGTGATAGTGTTGCTTTCATCATGCACACAAAAACCTTTTCTTGTATTGAGGTAAGATTTGATGATTTCAAACCAATATAATCGATTGTGAGGAGCTGAAAACCTATTTTGTGACAACAATTAGATACATAATTGATTATCACAAGTTTACAGAGGAGTCATAATCATGAACTATTTTTTTAAGGGTAATCAATTATCATGTTGCCATAATCGATTATGAATTATTTTTCCAAGAGTAATCGATTATCATGTTGTCATAATTGATTATGAATTATTTTTTCAAAGACAATTGATTACCATGTTTCCATAATAGTTTATGAGTAGTTCTTTTTAGGGATAATTAATTATGTACATTCAATAATCGTTATGTGGGTGTGTTATGTGGGTGTTTTAAATGGCTAGATGTTGGTATTACTGTAATTGATTATGGACATTTGTATATTGGTTGTTTGATTTTATGAAATTTATTTGTTTTCGTGTTGTGACATTTTCTTTTCTCAATTTCACAATGCTTACAATTTATGGATCTGTTTCGGTTTCGGTTTACTTTGTAGGTTCTCGTGTATTGTGTCATTGTGGTCAACTGTTGCACCTCTTATGATCTTGTTGTGTTCTATTTGTTTGGTTACACATAAACCTTCTTAACAATCCATCAACACCAAATAAGTCGTGATTTTTTTGTGAAATATAGTGTTTATTTCTATAGTGCATGTATAATAGTCGTATGAGATATCTTTTTAAGTATATGTGTTTTGATTACTTAGATGATTTAAATGCACTCACGACTTTGGAGATGAAAAACTTTAAAATCAAATTTAAATTTTTTTAGAATATATTTTGTTGTGGGCCAGTATATTTATAATATGTTTATGTGAATTGAGGTTATGTTTAAAATTATTTATAATATGTGTTTGTGTGGGTTGAAGTTATGTTTAAAATTATTTGTAATATGTAATTGATTTGTATTTTTATTAAATAAATTTTTTATTTAAATTTATATTTTGTAAATGTAAGCCTTAATCTCAACCATAATCCTACCTTAAATCATAAACTTAAACTCAATCTCTAACCTAAATTATAAACTCAAACTCAATTTCTAACCCTAACCCTAACCCTAACCCAAATCATAAACATAAACATTAACCCCAATCATATTCCTGGCCTTAACATAAAATCCAGCATTTAATTCATAACTCCTAACCTTAACCATAAACTTAAATCGCTTACCATAAACCTAAACTTATGGTTGTTTTGATGTAGTAATTAAACTTATATGATTGTTTGTGTTAAAAGATTGTTGACCATGAATAACGATAAACGTTGGTCTATGTATTTTGACGGTGTCAATTTTATCCATGTTTTAAAGTACCAAAATGAAAAATAATAGTTCAATAATTAAGTAATGTTGTATGAGTTTTTGTTATTTATGATTGTGCATTGGTTGTTTATTAGAATTGTTCACGGGTTATAGATGACATCATGTTCGTGTCAAGGTCCCACGAGTATATGCTTTTCATTTTTGTGGAAGAAATATTGGCCAACTCATAACATTTTCGAGTTTGTAATTTTGACATGAAATTCACATATATTCTCGTCAGGTAGGAAGAAACAACCTCTAATTTCAAGATGTTGAAGTATGCATTTGTATGAGAAGATCCATTGATCATTTCCGAAGATGAGTTGAGTGTGTTTTGGAGTACTTATAATCAATAACTATGATTGGATGATAGTTGGAAAACACTACCTTAGATAAGCGAATTTTGTATTCAAACCCCAAGTTATAACGTCATATTGCAAAGTTTGACATCATTTGAAGAGTACGTAGTCAAACCTATATTTTGATAAAGTTGTTTTAGTAGTTTTTCGAAGTCAAACACTAAAATCACTTTCATGGTGTGTTTTCTAAAAATCAAAAATAATAAAACTAATGTAAGAGATACTCCAATTTAAAATTTAAAAGTGATATTTTTCCAATAAATATCTTTTTCAAGAAATCTTTATTTTATAATTAATGGTCTAAAAAACGTTATAGCAACGGTTAAAATAAATGAAAACTCAATTTTTTGTACCCGTTCATGCATTTTCTATCTATTGGAGCCTACCCTACTTCAAATCACCATCAAAGCTCATTGCAATGTTGTAGTCTGAACCATGATGAGGAAAAATCAGCCACAAAGTAACAAGACTATTAAGTAAAGAGGATCATAATGTTGGATCAAAATTGTGTTTGGACTTAGAGAATAATAAAGTTGCACTTCACCTTTTCACAAACATTGTACACAAGGTACATCTAATAGAATATTTTGATTTATAAGAAAATAAAAAATACAATAAATAAAATGAAAGAAATAAATGTTTAATTTTTATTTCTCCTATTTAATATTTTCTAGAGTGAAAGTAAATAAAAAACATAAAATGACATTTTCAAGAAAGAAAGAAATATGAAAAGTAAGGATGGTTTGGCTAAGAAATTGTTAAAAAACTAAGAATAATAAGAGTATGTACTCTTCCCATTTACCATAACATTTTTGGAGACCTTTAACTTATTTTCAAATAAGTTCTAAAATGCAAATACATACTTTAAACTATAATTTTGTCTTATTCGATCTTTAAATTATATTTCATTTATAAATAGACAACTTTAACTTTAAATCTTTGTGATAAATATATCAACCAATCCTTAATAAATTTCAATATTTGATATTAAAATCTCTAACTTTAAGCTACTTCCTTATAGTTCTTCTAAATTAAATGGGGTTCATCAATTACTTTTTTCTTTTCACACTGGACAATTATAATAGTATTTTTTATTTCTAATTAAATATTATTTCATCATGAATCCACGACTAATTTTTGAGATATTTTAATATCATTCAGTTTTTGTTCTTTTTAATTCCACCTTTAACCTTTTCTGGAATCAAACCACAGACAAATATACATGTCTGAGACATGGGCAAGTGCCACAAATGTACCAATCATAACCGACAACACTCTTCTGTATCCTATCCAACACTATATATGTTTAATTTTCAACAAACAAATCAAAAATGGAAATAAAAAAATATAAAAATAAATAAATTGAATATTTAATTATTTGGTAGAGTGAAGACAGGTAAAAAAACAGAGAAGAAATATTTTTTAAAACGATATAGTTTTGGCAGAAAATTAGAAAAAATATGCTATTAATTTATGAAAAAAACTATTTTTTTTATTTCTTTAAAATATTTGTAAAGAATCTTCCAAATTTTTAATAAATAATAATTATGAATTATATTACAGTAATTTGTATTAATATAATATATTTTACTACGATATAACCAATGTTTATTAATTATTTTGAATACAGTTGATGTGAATTATTTGTTAAAAGCAGCAAGTAGTGAAAAAATGTGAAGACGTTAGAAGTAACATCCCCTTAAAAAATATCCTACACTGGTGCACATGGTTTGGGCCCTGGTCTCCATCTGGGTCCACTTGGGGAGTGGATTGAAGAATCTTGCAACTGGCATAAGTAAGTTGTTGCACTTAGCACTAGAAATGGGCCCAACGAGAGCTAAAAGTCAAACCATGGATCAACTTGTTCAAGTGGGCCTGTATGGAAAAAGTAGCCCAACTTTGTCGCTCACATGCTTCCATGTGACCAACAGGCACTCACTCACCAAATTAAAAAATATTAAAAAAGTAAAACATCACAATGTGTGTACAAAACATACACCAATGAGAATTAGGTCTACATTTTATAAAAAAAACTCATAAAAGTTCTCAAATTCATCGATTTAACAGGTATATTTTTGAGATATCAAATAGTTTTTAAATTAACCTTACATTATATATCATGCTAATACAATTGAATAAATTATATATATATATATATATTATTAGTGCAAAAATATTGTTTAATGACAAATGTATAACGTTTGTTGAGAGTCAAACGTAAAAAAAAAAAAAAAGACATTGATTCTTAAAATAATTAGAACCTTTAATGGTACTAATTGGTTCATGCTTCGTAGTATATAAGTCAAAACTATAAACAAGTTATTTATAAATTTGTAAAATCAACGTTTAAAAATAATGTGATATGGAAATATCTCATAAATCATTGTTCTACTTAATCTTGTTACATATTTAACCTAATTTGAAAAGGATAAGATAAGTTAAGATTAATCTATAATTCAGACAGGCTCTGTGGTTAATAATAATGTTAATATTATAGTAATTGTGTAGGTCTACTAAAAATTGGTCACAGAAAATTTGAATATCTTCTTCTAAAACATTATTGACTGAAATAATGTAAGTTGAAAAATAGTGAATTAGGGAAATAAGTTTTGGGGCATGGTTGCGTAAGCAGAGGCAGATATTTATGAAGAAAAGAAAAGAGAAAGAAAAAGTACGAGAGAGTAGTAGTGGGTTGAACACGTCTATATAGGGTATCCCCACAACTCCACCCACAAACAAATCTAAACTGTCTCTAACTAAATATTTAGCACTTCAATGTAGCCATCATCGCCTATATTTCAAAGGATAACATCCCTCCAACCCAACCTCACAAAATCAGAATAATTCACAAACAAATAAAGGAAGAAAGCAACACTCTCCTTTAAGGTATATATAAAAAAATGATGGGTCACAACAATTCCAAATCACCTTTTATCTTTTCAATGTCTTTACTCATGGATCAAAAATATCTTATTGACTGCTCTTTTGAATCTAAGAGGATTCATATCTACATTTCTTTTTAATTTATTGAGATTTTTTTATAAAAGAGTTAGTTATGCAACTTGACATCTCAGTTAGGATTTATATGTATATTTTTTTTTAATTTAATGAGTTTTTTTATAAAAACTTTCATGTCAGGTATGCAACTTGACATCTCAGTTAGACTGATACCTCAAGTAATCATCTCATGGAAAAAATTATTATTAAAAAAAAGAAAAAAAAATATGGAGGACTAGACCAAAACTCATATGTTAACAAAAATGATACATAGTGTTCTCGAACGAGAGTGGTCCAAAGAACTATTGAGATCAGTCTTCTTCTTCCTCTGTCGGTGGGTCGTGTGGCACTCTAACTTCTTTCCTTGCTAGCTCCTTCCTCTTCACTATTTGTTGCACCTCTTGGTCTTATCGTAGGACAAACTCGGATGGTACCTGCAAATGACACTTCGACGCTCAAGTCAGTAAAGAGATTCGACGCTCGGTTCTTAGAGCATTATAGATGATGACGTACCTGGATCTTGAAATGTGTGTTATTTATATTACATTTGATGGGTTTTTCTTATTGGGTCAGGTTAGGGGGTTGGACCACGTTTAGGAATGTATTACCTAGTTCTTAACTACGGATTAGCTTGATTAATCCTGCTTGAGCGTAATTGTATTTATGTTATCTGTCGACCCATTGATGTGGGTCACGATCTCGATCAACCTAGTGATGGAGACCGAGACATGACATTGGCCTACAGCCCTTACCGATACACATAGGTAGATTATACCAATGAAATGATTCTTTATAAATATATAAGTGAATGTAAACTTCTAAGGTTGAGTTATGTTTAAAGTTTATTTTTTAAGATGGTAGCAAAGTTATTTAAAGTTTATTCTAATTTTTTTTATCTCATAATATTATCTGCTATAAATATATACTCTCACGTAAGAGTTGGAAGTTCTCGACTTAGAATATAGTATTAGTTTAATCATATTAAACTTAAAATTGTAAAATAAACATTTGAAATTTGTAATTTGTTTTTGAATGGAGGGATATTAAAATAATGTGGCATATGAAGTTAAAAAAAGGATTTAAAAATTTGTATTGACAGCATGATTGGTGGCATGTTTGAAATGGCATGACTTGTTAGAGTAAAGTTGGAAGTGATTGAGATTTGGCAAAGATCCCATCTTAAACTGGTCCACCAAACACGACCATATGTGGTTCACTTAAGAATGTCACAGGAGAGGTTAGCCATGGCTTAACCTATCTCAACATTTTCAAAACGAAAAAGCCTATAAAAAGTTTGTCCAAAGTGGCCAACAAAAATAATTCGAATCACAATTTTCACTTCATTAGGTCGAATTCAACAAAATGTGATCATAACTTTTGAAACAGAAGGTGAAAGGTGGTTTTGGTAGCTATCTAAAAACCATACCAGAAGCAGAATAGAGAGTGTAAACGTTGAAAAAGATGTTATAGGTATTCCTATATATATATATATATATATATATATATATATATATATGATAACTTGTATTTTAGACACATCAATTACCAGAAAGTCGGTGGTGGAAATCTCCTCATGTTTCTTCTTTTCAACTTTTGCTCACTCTATATTATTATTACTGAGATTTAGATGAAAGGAAAAAGTTGTTATCACTTGAATAAAAAATAGAAAGGAAATAAAAAGGAAAAGTGGAAGAATGCACTAAGTGAAGATCACGGGTTGAGAGTCTTGTGACTCATATCTCATTGAAGATCATCATCTTGCAAACCATTATATAAGCCACTTTCATGCACAATGCACTCACAAGAATCACACACCCTCACTTTTTTCTCTACCAAATCAAACTAATATCACCACACAACTATGCCACCCCACACTTACATTCTCAAACACTTTCTTCTCTTTCTTTTCTTCTTCATCACTTCCACCGCAACGGCAACCGGACCCGCCGGAAGGAAGCTCCTTTTCGACATGCCAAGCGGCGGTGCACCGTCCTCCGGAACCCCCACGGGGGCCACTGGTTCCGGCCATGGTGCAAACTGGGACTACAGCTGGGGATGGGGCTCCGGACCCGCCACCGGCTATGGGTTTGGATCAGGCTCCGGTCGGTCTCCAACTGGTTTTGCTAGAGGTTCTGGATATGGATATGGATCCGGCTCTGGGTCTGGATCCGGGTACGGATATGGATCGGGCAGTGGTGGTGCTCGTGGCGGCGGTTATGGGTCTGGAAGTGGCTCAGGGAACTCTGGTGGTGGTGGCTACGGCGGAGGAAATGGTGGTGGTGATAATAATCGGATGCCATCAACATCTAAGAGCAAAAACAACCATGGGTAAATTGTATTGACATGGAGCTATATATATATATATATACATATATAGCTAGCTATGTATGCCTTGTCGAGATAGTGTGATATTAAACATGATTATATCTATAGTCATGTTATATGAAGAAAAAAAATTATGGTGTGATAGTTTGTGAGAGTAGAATTTGAAGATGCACAAGTTTTTGATAAATAAATTGTTCAAACTCTATATAATCTTTTATTTTGTTATGTTTTGTTGTTTGTAATCTGAGAGAGGAATGAACGTACGTGGAAGTGATCACGATGCATGCTACAGAGTTCAATAACTCATAACATAACTTTAGTTCAGAAGGAGGCTTCAAGAAGACTGTGTTTGTAACTTAATTAGTTCAATTTAATTAACCCAACAACACCAATTCATTTTTTTTTTCTTCTCTGAATTTGTTGTCTTTTTCCATGTCTTTCAGGTTTGGTATTGTTGCTGTCATGATAAACTGAACTTAAGCGAGTATTGCTTCACTCACTTTTATAAACAGTAAAAAAATAAAAATATTTTATCTATTTATCCACTGTGTCGAATCTTATGTTTCGTAATAATGGGACAAAATAAAAACGAAAAAAATAGATTAAATAAATAATGAAAGAAAAATAAAGATAGTTTTTACAAGGACTACAAAATATCTAATTAAAAAAAAATTGTAATTTTGTTGGTGTATTCAATAAATTTATGACAGCTTTTAAGAAAAAAACTTTTATATTAACCCTCAAGTAACGACAATCATTTGTCGGTTTTTTTATCATGATGGGGTTATTTTTTTTTTTGATTTACTAAAATGGGGTCCGTTTAAAAAAAATTACAAATTTAGGCAAGTCATGCCAATTCGGTACGACTTCATATGCAGAAGTCGTCCATGTCATACTAAAGTCATGTCAACTTAGCACGACTTCTACCCCGTCATATTGAAGTCGTGCCAACTTGGCACGACTTCTGCTCTGTCATACAGAAGTCGTGTCAACTTGGCACGACTTCTGCCACGTCATAATTTTTTATTTTATTTTTTAATTTTATTGTTTATATATTGGGTAGTAAGTTATGTAATGTTAAAAATTAATTTGATACCTAATTTTCTAAAAGAGTGTATCAAATTCACAACAATAATTCTCTATTTATTTTCCAAATACAATAAATTTTCATTTATATATTTATTTCCAAATTCAATAACAATTTTCTTCATTTTTTAATT
>Ga0123342_1004340_pt1 | contig 21704 bp, 9 predicted proteins | sample Turbeawhitnodule_FD_89960 | JGI IMG/M metagenome (GOLD analysis project Ga0123342, IMG submission 89960) | Root nodule microbial communities of legume samples collected from Mexico - Turtle bean Mexico white nodule | ecosystem: Host-associated > Plants > Roots > Nodule | place: Mexico: Nepantla...
AAAAAAAATTTAATAAAAAAAAAAAAAAAAAAAAAAAAATAAAATATTTTTTTTTTTAATTAATATATATATATATATATATATATATATATATATATATATATATATATATATATATATATTAGGAAGGAAATGATAATGTAACATCCTAATTTGTATGTTTTGCTTAGAGTTTTTGAAAAATTTTCTACTATACATCAATAAAGCTTATAGAAACAATATAAATATTTATAATTCATAACTCAAAATAAATTCTAATGTCTTTCGGGCTTTCATGAATTTGTATGATCATTTTCTCGTGAGTCATCGCATTTCAAACACAACACAAAAAAGTAAGGTAAACTGGTAAAAAATAAAATTTTATAATATACACAATTAAACCAAAAGAGAAAACTAAATTATATGGATCAATTTCTTAATTATTAAATCTTTTTCAAATCCTAATATAAAAATCACATAGATCTCACATGGATCTATACATCTAGAATATTCAACAAACAAAATAACAATTGACGTCTTCCGGAAGACCCGTATTAAGTAAGTCCTACCAGAGACTAACACCTGATCCAAATATTACCAGCGAAACCAACAAAAAGGATTAGGGTAAGTTCAATACAACTCAAGTCGTGCATATCATATGTCACGGTGTGCATGAACTCCCCCATCAGCTTCTCACCACTTGATATCTTAGTCTGTGACTTAGATCATCAGTGAAGCTCAAAGATATATCTGTTACCACGTAGGCATCAATACTTAATACACAAACAAACATCAGTCCATACATTATCCCAAATGTATGAATTCAATTCCATACAATTTTCATCATACAATATCATTTAAGACGCAATTCACAATACTTAAAATCTTATTTAACATAAAAAAAATAACACTTAAATACTCAACCGTCAAAATCTCATATTTTCACAAGTTTAAACAATATATAAACAAACAACATCCCTGCAAGATAAATTGAACATTGAGACCACGTCCCCTCCACATTCAGATCTTCTAGGACTATTAAAAATTAAAGTTAGCTTCCCTTACTTGAAATTTCACTTATGAAAATTCTACTTCAAACAGGGAACCACTCCAACATTTAGGAACCTAGAGCAAGTTATCCCAATATTACCAAATTTTAGTATGAGCTTAATCCAGTTGAGATAAACAATTTTCTCAACTGACCCCACTAAGATTGATGACTAAATCATTGAGAAAAACATAGAATAAAAGATCTTTAGAGTAAAAATGAACTTATTCTATTTAAAAATTTGTTCGAGTAGAAATGTACCCTAACTCCTTATCTACAACATGACGTGATTAGATTTTAAAATAGATGAAGTATGCGAAAGAAATTAAAGAAAGAAAGAAAGAAGAGAGAAGGTGTGAGAAAAAAAAATGTGGGAGTGGAGTGGGACATTGACTATCTTTCAATCAAACTGAAAATTCCTTATCCTTTAACTTACAAATGATTAATTTATGGCACATGTATAATTTAGAGGCAAATTAATAATATTTAAAAATTAGATGGGTTAAAAAATTAAATTAAAAATAGTTAATAAACATTCATTATGAATTCTTAAAATTACAAAAAAATTAAGGTGAGTTTTCAATTATGAACTATAATTAAATCTAAGATGTAAAAGTTGTTAGGATGGTAAAATGGGCAGGAATTGGAATTGACCAATTGACAAAGTTAGGTGTTTCAACTCTTAGATTGCCAATATGATGGGTCATGGTGCATGGTGCATGGTGGACAAGTTCTTTTACATTTTGTAAAAATATTATAAAAGAAAATAACTCCTCTCTTTGTGAAAATAAAAAAACTTATTTGTTTTAGTACAAGTCTTTTGTTTGGTTACAAAAATAGAAAGAAACACATTTAAACATTAGGAGAATAGTACGCAAAATAGGAATGTTTGGATATATACTATAAAAAAACTTATTAAATAACAATTAATTTAAATATAAAAAATAATAAATTATCATATTAATTAAGTTAAATATTATAATAATATTTAATATGAAAGTTTTTATAGAAAAAATTAAGTTAAATATTATTTTATAAATTAAAAGACTATTGATATATTATTAATAAAAAAATTATAAAATTATTTTTAAATTAGTATCTAATATTAGTTATCAAAATTTTAATTACTTTAAATTCTAAATTAATATTTAATTAGATTAATTTATAATTTAAAATAATTACTTGGTAGTTAATATTAGATATAATTTAAAAAATATTTTAAAATTTTTAATTATCAATAAAAAATATTTTAGATATTAATAATTTTTTAGTTTATAAAATAATATATAATTTAATTAATAATAATTAATTATTTTATTTTGAAATTAATTATTATGTAATAATTTTTTTAGTGATAAAATAGAAATACGAGTATTCGACATACTAGAAGATAAGTTAAAGTTAAAGTTTATCTTAGACTATCTCAAGAGGTGGTTACGTAATGAGTTCCTTATTTTGAAAAACAAAATTGGAGAGATGTTATATGGCATACCAAGTTTCTTCAACTCAAAGAAAAGTTTCTTATATTAGAAATGATTCCTTGTGTTTCTTGAAATGGTGTAAGAGTGTGGGACCACAAAAAATACTATGAAAAACCACACAAAAATTTAAAAAATTATTGGAAAGAATCTTATTAGAGATGCACTTAGAAGCTTAGATTAATTAGTTATTACTTAGCTTCTTGGGTTGTCAATAAATCACACAAAAATATATAAAAACCAAATGTTTTGTAGTATTGAGTGTTTTAAGAATTGGATTTTGCTAAGATTTTTATTTGGGTGAGTTTTTTCAGCTAACTAATCAAAGTTTCAACCTATCATTTCAATCTTCAAAGATAATATGATTATTTTATTTTTCTAATATTTCTAATTTTGTATTTTATCTTTTGTTTTTCGTTTTTCTACTTATGGCAAAAACTCTCTATGACCACTTTCTATAAATATTCTTGAGTCCTTAAATTGAAATCTTTCCAAATTAAAAGATCATCTATAATAAGAATTGAGTTAATGTATCTAATTTTTTTTTATAAAAATACTTTCATGTTAGGTATCACTATGCAACTTGACATCTCAATTAAACTTACATCTCAAGTAACAACAATCATATGTTATCACATGAAAAAAATATTATTAAAAAAAATTAAATACAAAAATATGGGGAGAGGGACTAGGCCAAAATTCATATGTTAACAAAAACGATAAATAGGTAGACTATACTCATTCATAAAGAATTCTAAGAATAGACTAGATGGAAGCCTATTAACCAATGAAATTATTCTCTATGAATAAATCCTAAATTAGCCAACTTATCAGCACACATATTCCCTTCACGAAAAATATGAGTAACTCTAAACCTGATTTTCCCACAATAATTAAGACAAGTAACATTTTTCCTAGAAGTAAACGTAGCACAAACTAAAGCATAATCACATTCCAACCAAACATTAGTAAGCCCCATCTTCTGAGCTTCCTCCATAGCATGTATATCCCCATAAAACTCAGCAAATAGAGCATACTGAACTTCAAGGAACGCAGATAAAGCTCCAATAAATTCCCACATACTCCCACGGAAAATACCTCCACAAATAGCAAGATCAGGATATCCCCTAGCAACCTCATCAGTGTTAATTTTAACCTAGCATGGTGAAAGAAACTCTCATCTCACAGGAAGATGACGAAAAAATTTACCAGTACGAGTATTAATACCAAAAAACTTGATCACGTTGAAATCCAAAATATCATTTTTCATAAAAGCTTTAAAAGAGTTACCCACTAGACAAGTTAAATCTTTAATAACCGAAATAGCCCGAGAAACCTCAATCTTATCCTAAAAACGAGCAAAATTCCTCATATGCCATATCATCCAAATAGAAAAAGTTATCACAACAAACTTAATCAATTTAACCAAAGGACTACCATCACTCTTAATAAAAGAAAGAAGATAATCCTTATTAGAGAAATGAGAAGTAGGAAAAATCTCCCGAAATCAACTCTAAATACCCAAAGCATTAGAGTATTCAAAAAATAAATGCGGAATACATTTCTCGTGTTTTTCACAAAGCGTACACATAGAACAAATATGCAAAACTTAATTTTGAATATGTTGATCTGTAGAAAGCCACCCATGAAAAACTTTCCAAAGTACAAGAGATTTGGAAGGCGGAATAAAAGAAGACCAAATTAATTTACCCCAACCACAGGAAACTCCTGGTTCCAAGAAGAAATTCCTAGCCGACTTAAGAGTGAAACGACCAGACTCATCTAGAATCCAATTAGGAATATCATGTTCCGTCCTGACCATGATATGACTAAAAAGATGAGGCATATGTTGTAAAGACAATGAAATATTCCAATCACAACCTGTCCAAAACTGAGAGATTGTATCCGGAATGTTAAAACCATTAGATATCCCTGCAGTATGTGTTAAAGAAGTAGTAGAACACCAATTATCATTCCAAAAATTAATAAAAGAACATGTAGCAATAGTCCAAGAAGTATAATCAAGTATAGTAGAATAAAACTGCTTAATTCCAAGCCAAAGAGATGAGGATCTATAAACCATTCTAAGCTCGTATTTTGATTTAAGAACCTTGACTTTCAAGAGCAAACACCAAGGCCTGTTGCTATAAGCAAAGTTCCAAGCAAGCTTAAGAAGATAAGCATTATTTTTATAGTGAAGATTAATAATCTTCAAACCGCCATTCTCAAAAGGAGAACAAAGCGTAGCCTAATTAATAGTAGTTATGCCTTTTGTCAGAATATCTCCAGTCTAAATAAAATTTCTACACTACTACTCAACTTGCTTAAGAAGAGAAATAAACAATTTATACAAATTAAAACTATAAGCTAGAAGTCTCGTAGTCACCGTATTGACCAAATGAATATGACCCATCATGCTAAGAGATTTACCTTTCCAAGAAGCTAGCTTCAATTTGACTTTATTAGCCAAATATTGAAGAAACCGACCCTTTGGAGCACCAACAAAGATAGGCACTCGTAAATAAGTGAAAGGCAAAAAACCATGACTACAAGAAAGAATACATTGAACTTTGGTGACAAATCTTGTAGAATTATCCATGGTGAAAAAACTACTCTTATAATTATTAACATATTGACCCGAAAAATCGTCATATGATTACAGAAAAATGAGGGTGAAAACCAAATCGTGACAAAACTAATAGTAAAAATTTCCAACTCAAAGTGTCAAAGGCTTTATGAATATCAACTTTGTAAGCCACATTACCTCCCCGAAATTTTTTAGAAAGCATGTTAATAGCTTCATAAGAAATACAAATAAAATCCTGAATATGTTTTCCCTACACAAACCCATACTGATTAGGAGAAATTATTCTGGCCGTCACAAGAGAAAGTTGGTCTGCCAAAATCTTGGAAATAATCTTAAATTAAAAATTAGCAACAACAATTGGCCTGTAATCTTTAATGGATTCAGCACCCTGGATCTTAGGAATAAGAGATACCACATTACTGTTCATTACAGGGAGATCCTAATTTTGTTTAAAAAACTGTTGGACAACATTGCAAACATCTGTCCCAATAATTTCCCGACAAGAGTAATAGAAAACACCACCAAAACCATCATGACCAAGAGCACTATTACCATTAAGGTTAAAAACAACATTCTTGATTTCTAAAAAATTAGGACATTTAATAAACATCATATTCTCCTCAGAGGAAACAATCTCAAGAATATAAGTACCAATAAAATCTTCCATATTGAATGTATCCTACACATGAGAAATAGACTCAGCATAAAAAGTTTTATAAAAGTCCAAAATATGTTCCTCAATAAGTTTATGATCCTCAATAACCGCATTATCAATCCGTAGGTGATGAATCCCATTAGAATTATTTCTCCTTTTGACCACAACATGGAAAAAGTAGTATTTCTATCCCCATCTTTAAACCAAAGCATCTTAGTCTTTTCTTTCCAAAACAAATATTAACAGTGAAGAGCATGATCAAGCTCCTCTTTAACAATCTTTTCTTGACAGATAAGCCCATCAATATCAGACATACTAGCAGTCTCTAAGTTTAGTTGAATACCAAGGAGGAGACCATGTTTAAGAAGAACTGTATTGTGAACATCGTCAAAAGAATTTTTATTCCAGTCTCGAAGCTCAATTTTCAACCTTTTTAACTTATGTTGCAAAATAAACATAGGACAACCAACAACCTTATTAGTCAAAGAGTCATGAATAAGCTTCAGACATGAAGTATCCTGAACCCACATAGAAAAGAAACGAAAATTTCTAACCTTCCTCAAAGAATTACTAGCAAGACTAGCAAGAATAGGGGAATGATCAGAACAATTTTTAACAAGAACCTGATAAGTACAGGAATCTCATTCATACACACTCTGTTACATAAAGCCCTATCCAATCTTCTATGAATACTATGCAAGTCTCTCCTTCCATTACACCAAGTATAACAAGATCCACTAAAAGGCATACAAGAAAGAACATTAGTATTAATCCAATCAAAGAATTCATTACAAAAAAATCTGATTAGGAGTCACCCCCTCCCCCTTTACAGTTATCCGCCGAGAGCACAACATTAAAATCTCCCAAAATACACCAAGACCCTATGAAGGAACTAAGATCCTTCCACAAAAACCGTTTAGCCACATATGTATTAGCACCATAAACACCTGCAAAGTTAAAACGTTTATCATGCAAATGACAAATTACATAAATAAACTGTTCATTTACCAAGAAATTTCATACCAGATTAGAAACTGACAAACATAATGTATCTAAAATTAGAAATTATTTAAATGAGATAAAGTAGGAATATTTTTATTATTTAAATTAAAAAATTTATAAACATAAAAAAAAAATTAATTTTTCAAATTTCATTTCACAAAAGTTATCATCTCTCTAAAATTTTTTTTTTTAGTTTTTCTATAGATTTTTGAAATAGTTGTTCATTCTTTTTTGGTTGAGAGTAGAACATTTCTATTATATGCGAAGTATTTATTGAGTAAGTTTCTTTTTGTCTTTTTCTTCTTAAGTTGGTTTAATTGGAAGAGTTGCATGCCTAAGGTTAAGGCTTTGCATGCGAGGATTTTGGGACAAAGATAAATCTCTATTAGTCTAGGAGCATGATGATATGTTTAAATTGTTTATCAAAGTATTTTATGTACAAGTTTAACTTTCTTATAAGAGTAGTGAAGTTGAAAGCTTAAGTTTGATTAAGTAAATTATAAAGGTAAGGAAAACTAGTTATAGTTTTCATAGCACCTTAGGGTAGATGATCTGGACTATGGATGTGACTTAGCCATAATGTTTAAATTTGTGCAAGGAATGTATTTTTTTTAAGAATATTCAAAGTGTTTTGAGTTATAATATGGATAATATATGTGATGAAGATTTTGAGATATTTATGATAGTAATTTCATGTTTTCAATATAGGTAATATTTCTTATAGACATTACTAGTTAGTAATTATTGTATGAATGAATTGTTGAATTGTTAAAAGTGATGGATATGATAAAGGATAGTATGTGTGAGTGAAATTTTAAATGAGATATGTTGTATGTTTGGTAGTTAAAAATGTAGAATGTTGCAAATGAATTAAATTGGTTCAAAATGGTTAGAAACTAATTACTCAATTATATGTATGAAAAAGGAAGTATAATAATTTTTGGATCAATTCAGTACAAACTATGTAATTCTGCAAAATTGATTTATGCAAACTCTCTAGGTGGTCGATTTATTCGTTGGACAAAATTCATTTATTAGAAAACCTGGGAGGTTTAGTCATTGGGAAACCACTTTGTTTGTTAGGCAAAAAAAATTTATTTGAAAAGTTGTGAGTTTTAGTTGATAGGCAACCATTTCTTTGCTAGTGTAAGGTCATGGGCCGATCCCGTTAATATGTTGAAAGGATTTCCGATCTTGGAAGCTTATTAGCCTCATTGGCTTATGCCTGAGGTTGGGGGGTTGTGAGGTCATGGGCCGATCCCATTAATATGGTGAAACAGTTTATTTCTGATCTAAATTTTTTTACTCCAAGATAGGAGAGAAAGATGTGGATTATGGTGATTGACAAATATGCGGGATAGAGTTATTATAGAGTTATTATGGAATAAATACTAGAAACAGAAAGGAGGAAGACCCAATATAAAGGGAAAAGGAGACTGATCAAGAAAGACACACAACTCGGCTAGAAACCACTGTTTCTGGCTAAACTAAATGTTCTAGGTGAGAGACATCTCTCTTTACTAGAACAGCTAGGAAAAGTTCAATTTAGTGAAAACTTGAGAGTTTTATTCGCTAAGTAACTACAAAGTTGTTGGGCGAGCAAACCTTTGACTGAGCGAAAAAAATGATGGTTGAGGGAATTTAGACATATGCTTAATTCATTAAACTAGAAAATGGACGAGGGGCAAAGGCAGTGTTTCATAGACTTTAAATAATGTGTTTTTAAATGTTATAATTGTTTAAATTTCACTAAGTTGTTATAATTATCAAACTAGTTATACTTGAACATTATTATGATGTGATGATTGGTGAATTTGAATTTATTAGTATTTATTTTTATATTGGAGTATATTGTTTTGAATGATAAATTTGATGTGTGAGTGTCTTGGATTGATGATGTACATGATGATGATGATATGTAAAATTTGAAATGTATGATGTAAATTATGGATGATGTGTAATGAAATATGATTTGATTTAAAATGCATATGATAAAATTATATGTTGATTATGTGGTGATTTGCATGTAGTTTATTAAAAACATAGTTATTGTCAGAGAGGGAATACTATGTTGGCATGTTTAGGTTGCATATTGAATTTGAGATTCTTTACAAAATATCCTAACTCTACTAGTATTTGACTCACATAAAAAAAAATATCAGGTGGTGAGAGTCAAATGAGTTTCATATTGTTAAACTACAGAGAATACTCAAGTCTCATAAGAAGATGTTTTGATGATGGAAGAATGAAGATGATGAAGATGATGAAGATGTGTTAATGAGTTCTAACTTTCATTAGTGTTGTTTGAGTCTTTCACACTAGGTATTCACAAAGTCTTATTTTGTTCTAGCACACATCCTATACTAAAAACAGTTTAAGGAAAAATATTTTTCATAAAATAAAAAGTTTTAACGCTTAAATAATTGATTAAATTTTTATGTAATAATTTAAAATGTTTATAAGAGGTTGATAATAGAATAATCGATTATCGGTGTTATTAACATATTAAACCAGAGAACGTTTTAAAGTGTTTTCAAAGTTCTCAGACAAATAATCAATTCCACTCTTTTATAATCTATTAAATGTGTTTTCTATATTAAATGAAAAGTGGTTTTAATCGACTAACTTTTTCCATGACCAATTAAAGCATAAAATGTTACTTTTCAAAATAGTTAGAATAATCTATTACGAACTCAATTTAATTTATTAAACACGTTAACTTCTATTTTACAATAGCATATTAGCATTTTTTGAACTTTATAAATAGAGGATAAATCTCAATTTTTTAGATTAACCTTATCATAATTTTTAATGAATTGAATTGAGATTTTCAAATTTGTTTTCATACATTCAATAACGCTTTCAAAAAATTTCAAAATTGAAGAAAAGGTTGTGTTGCGAACAAGATACTCATGTTGCTTCTGTTGTATTTGAACATTTTAGTAAGTTCTTTCTATTTTGTGTTGCCGGAGTATTTCTAGTGTTTGTTGGTTGTTGTAATAAGAATTGATAAGACATATATCTTCTTGTGAGATCAAGAGTTGATAGAGATTGATATCATCTTGTAGTTGATATCCTCTTAAGTGTACTCAAGAGTTGATTATTTCTATTTTAAGTTTGGAGTTGCAAGGTTCCTTGTACAAACTTATTGTTAATAGTGGAACCCATCTTTCTAAGGGTGAAAAGTTGAGACTAGATGTAAGATATGTTATTCTAAACTAGTATAAATTCTCTTGTGTGTTTAGGGTTTAGGGTTTATTCAAATGTCTACGATGTTGATATCAGTGATTGATGACATGATACGTAGCTAGTAAGTTGAGAGTTAGACATTTGATTATAATATATGTTTAATGAATAATTGAATGTGTATACATGAGAATGTATAAATAAGATAAGAATGGATTGTATGAATTGTCAAAATATATGTATATGATTTTAATATATGCATGTATGTGAGATTTTAAAACACTAGTTTATCTTGTTTTATGTGTTTGTGTTTTGTTTTTCAAATTGTGACAATCGTGTGTTATACATAAATAAATAATATTTTGAGAGAAAAATCAAAATTATTTTTCGTAGACTTGCGTAATATGAATATTACTTTAAAAAAACTAAAGGGAAAAGTTTACAAGAGTCAGGGTCTGGCTATGAGACTCGGAAACGTCTCTTAAATAGTATGTTCATTTCGGACAACTTATCGAACACTGACACTCGTAGGATACTCGCATAACACATATCAGTGAAGTGTCCAATTCAAAAAATATTTGTTAAATTTCTCACAATTTTAGCATGGTTCTAACACAATTTTAAAAAGGAGAAATACATTAATTTTTTCTAAAAACTCAAATTTATTGTATAAATTTTTATTATGATTACAAAAATAATAAGGAATAAATCATTTTGAACCAACCATGAGAAATATCTTTCTACTAAAAAAAAAAAATTAAAACATACTTATACACATAAATTTTTATTATCAATTTATATAATTTATAATTATATAATATATAAATTCGTGTTCCCTTATCTACATTTTAAAAGATTATAATATCTCAGTATTATTTGCATATCAGTATCTATACTACTAAGTTCTGGTTATGCACACTTTAAATCCCTTAGATTCTTACTGTGAAGAAGAATATATACAATAATAAAAAAAACACATAATGAAAGGGAGAAATTAACTTTGTAAATTTATACAAAAATATATAAAAGTGTCGCATCTGCGCGTACATATTTTCTATACATTATCTTATTTTAATGTAATAATTTGTCTCTTCTAATTTACTTGACAACATATTTTTTTTTATATTCATTGTGAGTTTTACGTATTAGTTGTGGTATTAAGCTTAGTTACTATGAAAAGTTTTATTTTGCTTATTCTGTAGTTAAATAAGTTAAGATAAACATTCGATAACTTTTTCTATCTAATAAAGTCAATCCAATATCTTATTTAAAGAAAGACTCAAACCAATGACATTGATATAATATTATTTTAATTATACATGGCAAACCTTTTTATGTTCTATGAAAAATGAATATTAAAATTAATGTTATAAAGGTATGTACTTTTAAGAAAATGCAATGTTATTAAATACAATGTTCTGGCTTATATTCGGACGGTTTTTTTTCTCTAACTCCACGTGTTTATTCCCTATACTTTAAAAAATATCCAAATTACTCTATACTTTAAAAAATATTCAAATTACTCTAATATTTTTTATAAAATATTTTTAAAATCCAAAGTTAAAATTTATGACTTTTTATATTTTAGATTGTACAAGGAAATATTTTTTATTAAACATTTATTTTAATTTTAAGATGTAAAATCCAGAAACTTATAGAACTCAAATTAAAATTTATAATTTTTGTATTTCTTTTATTGTAGAATCCAAAATACAATATATTTCAGAATTTGACTATTCAAAATACAAATTTTATATTTCATTCTATATTCTAAAATTCAATTTTTCATCCAAATTTTATATTTCATTCTATATTCTAAAATTCAAATTTTTTTATTCCAAAATACAAATCCAAATTATAAAATTTTATATTCCAAATTGAATTGTAAAATCTGAAATAAATAGTTTAGGAATTTTTGAATTTATGGGATGCAATAAGAAATCGTCCTATATTCGATAAAAGAAATTAGAATGAAAATGTAAACATTTCTCTTCCTTTGGACAACCCTGAACTAAGCAGAACCAACCCGCTTTTAATTAAGGTTCAGTTTGGATTTGAAGAACTTTTTTTTTACAAATCCAAACCAAATAAAATTAACTGGTTGGGATTTTTTTTTTACTGTATCATTTGTCAACAGAAACTGAGAGATGATTTAACGTTGTATACAACCAGAAACATAAAAAAATCAAAGAATTTTTGTTCACACCACAAAATTACTTCACAATGAAAGAGGCCCTAGTAAAGCTTAATTCTGGTATTAATGGGGCTTCTACAGATAGGACACGTCTGAAGATCTGGTCCACACTCACAGCATGTCTGTCATTTAACATAAACAAATATATCATTCAAAGCACTTGTGTGATTTTTCCTTAAATGGAATGTAAGAAATTTAAAATATTGTTTTACCTGATGCCCACATCCAAAGGCCATGTCTTTTGAATTGGTCAGACATATGGGGCAAAGCTGAAAAATACCAATTGAATTCGTTAATTGTGCAGTATGACAAGGACAAATTCATAACACATCCCTTTCAAATTTAGTCCCTATATTGCATATATAAAATGCAAAACAGGAAACAAGACAATAAAACTATGTAACTATAATCTGGATTCAGGACAATCACAATTTCAGACACTAGGCATAGAAGATAGAGAGAATGAAAATATTCATCAAAATTAAGCAGGTAAATTGATACCATTAATCTCTCCCCATTAGACCAGGAAGAATCACCTATGTAATATCATTTCTCAACTAAGGCACGTAAAAATTATGCCAAAAATAACAGCAAGATTGGAACAGGGAAAAAATAATGTATATTCCCGTAATTTCAAGCAATGCCCTTTAATTTGCATTTGCATTTTCTCCAAAAAGACTTGATCAAGAACATGACACATATCTCTATTAGAGCACTTTGTACTTTGTAGGGGTCGTACCTGATTGTCATATGTGGAACTTGAGACAGGAGGAGCTGTGCCACCTACGTTGTTGTTGTCATAATAAGAAGGGGCACTCGTCTCAAAGCTAGTACCATGAGAAGGTTTAGAACTGCCAGAAGATGCTGAACCATATGGTTTTGAGGTGTCAAAAGATGCTGAACCATAAGGTTTTGAGGTTTCAAAAGATGCTGAACCATAAGGTTTTGAAGCACCAAAAGATGCTGCAGAACCATAAGGTTTTGAAGCGCCCATAGATGGTGAACCATAGGTTGGAGTTGGGAGGGCAACTCTCTGAGGAGCATTGGCATTTCGACGACTATTTAATAAAAATAAACAGAGCAACCGAAATTTTGTCATAAAATTAACTGAAGGCTTATTTTAGAAAAGAAAATTATGAATGGTATAGAACAAAAGTTTACCCCAACAGATTAAGCTCTATTGCTGCCTTATACTGAGAAGGAATTTCCATCAGTGCTGCAAGAGCAAATGCTGCCTCTTTTCGAGAAGGAGGAATGTTCTTTGACATAATTTCTGTAAAATTCACAAACTAAAGAAGCACAGAGAAATCACAATAAATCAGTCAATGAAATCCCACTGATTAGAACATTTTAACAGTTATTAATCAACATTATTATGTATGCTCCTCATCAATTACCTGAAAATTATCGAAGGCCCTAGACGGAATATTGTCGTCAAACTCCTTCATCATGTCCCAAGGACCATCTCCAACTCCAACCAATATGATTGAAAGAGGAAATTTACTGTAACAGCGCAGGTCAATAAGAAAAGATATTCAAAAAAGATAAAACATCATTGAACAAAACCTACAGGATACTCACCTCGCCTCAACAATGGCATCCACAGTCTTCTGCTCCTGTGGACTCAGCCTCCCATGTTCAGTGTCAATACTTCTTGTTACCTGAGGAAAATATCGATGTAGGTGGGATTACACAAAGCTAAGTACCATTATAACAATCGAAAGTCAGACAAACTACTTTAAATTGCATTGTAGCAACCATGACTTCAAATAAAAGTTACAAGATTGGAGTTTCATGAATGACAAATATATATTTCCTCTCCATTTAAAGTCTGTCTCATGGATCAGAAAAATTGTTTAATTGAAGACAACTCTACATTCTGGATATACAAAAGAATAGAATACCTGGCCATCTGCTATTATCACCAAAACATGGTACTGGCCTCCACTCTGCTCAACGATTGTCATGGCCATTTCAACTATTGGTGCAAATGAGGTAGGACCTGACATAAAACCACTAGTCCAAATTAGTAAGTCAGTACTACAATAACTACAACAGGAATAATTAGAATTTGCAAATTAAGAACAGCACAAGTAGTAAAAATATAACCTGCAAGTCGAATATTAGGAACAATTTCCCTATAACGACCCAACACTTCTTCAAATCCATTGCAAAATCGTTCATCTGGATAAAAACTGAAGACATCCTGATCATGTGTTGATGCTGCCATGATATCACAGTAATGCCCATTACCACATTTAAACAACAAACAGAACATCTATAAAATAGAAAGTTATCAGAACTCAGAAAAATACCATCCCCAAATCCAAAACAAGGAATCAAGTTATCCTCATCAAATGCAGCCAAGGTTTTCCCAATAATAGATATTGCTTGTTCGTAGGGATTTGGACCATTCCCAATGTGATGCAAACTTTTTCTGTTAAATGAATGCTTTCCTGAAAGGGGCATCAAGTTCAGCACACATTTCACAAAACACTGAATAAATTCCAATTTTATCTAAAATTTAAATGTATATCAATAAGGCCTAACCTGTCCATTCATTGCTCTTAGTGCAATCAATACCCATAATAAGATTTGATGACTCAAGGCCTGCACGTGCAAGAGCCTCAGTCACCTGTAATAAACATAAGCAACAAATGTGAAAACATAAGAATTAAATTGATGACAAAGTATACAAATATTTCCCAAAATATGAAAATGAATAGCAAATTGGAAGACAGTCTCATGACCAGGTAAGTCATGCCTGATCACACAACAATACACTTAACAGTAGTCATCATAAACATGCAGAGTCTCAGCCTTTCATTTAAGTGAATTCAGTTCTGTACAGTAAGTTAAACACGAGTGTACATCAACTATATTAAAACATTTCTTACCTCATCTATGGAATTGTAGTTATCTGCGATTCTTGAGTACTTCCTGTCCAACTGCTTCTCATTTCTATGGCTGGCCACTCTACCACTATCATGAGGCTGAGGTTCATACCCATAGTTTTGCTGCGGAGGTGGAGGGGCATAATAGTTCTGCTGTGTAGGGTAAGAAGGCTGTTGCGGCTCATAGGCGTAGCCCCCCTGACCATAACCCGAGTGGGGGTCAGGATATGCACCCCAAGAAGAAGAAGAGGGCCTTGAACGCACAGATGAATTCTGCCTCCAATTATTATCCTCCTTAGAATTGTTACCCCCCATCAACTCAATTCTCTAAAAAATAAAAAATAATATCAATAAATAATAACAAAACTCCAAACACCTCAACAAAACTGAGAAGAACACAATCCAAAATCAAAATCCCAACAAACAGCAAATACTCCAAAGCCAATTCCAGATGCTATATACCGTGTTTACAAACCCGTAGAGAAGGAACAGATCACGTCTGCAATGTGAAAGCTAGAATGAATAACTAGAATGTGGAACTTCAGATGCAAAAGCTATAACAATTGTCCTCCTATAAGAAGCGAAAAAACTACGTCTGGATGTCTGAAACGTGAAACCAAACACTCTAGAAATAAAAAATAACAAAATTTCCAAACCCCGGTTATCTCCTTAACAAAACTAAGAGGAAACACAGTCCAAATTCAAAAACCCAGCATGCAGTACAAGAACTCCAAAGTCAATTTCAGGTGCTATAAATGGAGACAGAGAACTCTCCTCCAACGTTGAATCTTCAAAATTTCGAGGCAAGTGCTCAATGTAAGAGAGACAAGGACCAATTCATAAAACTGTCACCGACTCAAAGAAACACAGCCTTGTTAAGTAACCAACTTAAATAGCAAGAAAAACCCTGTAGCCGTCATGTGTCTTCAAACACAATCAAAACACGGAACCTCTGTTTGGCCGCACACCGAAAGCAATAACGTGACAAAATCCCGTTCAACGGTAAATGGAAACTGAACAATTCAAAATCGAAAATAAAAAATAAAAAAATTTCCTTAACTATCAATTCAATTTCCTCACGAACACTATCGATTACCACAGGATTGCAAAAAAAAACCCCTATATTAACTCGTGAACATAAAAAATCTAAGGTGTAATTAGTCACAAACACGGATACAGAAGGATAACGAAACGACATGGGCGAAGAGTGGAGGTTGCGTTTGGGAGATACCTGGATCTGGACGGCGACGAAACATGGCGTTGGGAATATTCTGGAATCGGTGTGGGACTTTGATTAATAGCGAAATGGAGAGTGTGTGAGTGAGAGAGAGATTACGGAAAAGTTATGGAGTCTTGTGAAGGAGAAAAGTGGATAGCAGAAGAGACACACTTTCTCTCTGTTTGTTACGTTTTTTTTAATTTGTTAATATTTGTTTTGTAGCGTTGAAGATGAAGGTTGCAGAAGAAGATGCACATGGAGGAATAGACGTGTGAGCAATGACATGGTTAACTCTGGTTTACAACAAAGCTCAAAAAACAAAACTAATAATTAAGTTTTAAATAATTTTAATTGAAGTACTTAATTATTTTTTTAATTAAGTTTTGTTGTTAATTTTTGTTCGTGTGTTATCTTGTCTCATAAATAGGAAAAAAATACAATTAAAAATATCTAACTTTATAAAAAAATTGAAATTTAATGAAGTATTAATGTATAGAATATTATTTAAATTGTTTTCAACAATAACTTTTAAGTCATTAAATAACTTATCTCACTTGTTTCCTCTCCCATAGGGAAGTGCAGGAAGGGGTTAGAAAACTGAAGAAAAACTTGAACTGAAAGACAAACATGCGTTGACCGTAAAATAATTAATAAAAATAAAAATTATCTTGAACCTTAATAAATAAAATAAAAGCTTTTAATAAAAAAATTAATTAAAAATATTCAAGTTTATAACGTATTAAGATTTAATTCAGTTTTTCTTATTATCTTTTATATTATACTTACATTTCCAAATTTTAAATAGTTTATTAAGACTACCGGAAAAAGAGGCGCGTGTATCTGCATTTTTCTCAATTACTCAACTTTCACGATAATAAAAATTTAACATACATACAAAAATAATTTTATATGAGTCAAAATTGAAAGTTAAAAAATGAATAATGATTGAAAATGGAGATTATTTTATTTGATAGGTGAGATTTGGTATGGAAATGTGTGTGAGAGTATGTTCTCTCTTTCTTCTTGTTGTTGCCTTAAAATAAGGAATTAAAAAAAAGTGGGAGAGTCATATAAAAACGGTACATTAATATTAATTTAAAAATAATTTTATTTTTTAAGTAATTCATATGAAATGACAAAATATTTCATTGTATTAATAAAATGAGATATATTAAATAAGGGTAGAATCAGAAAAAAATTGTATACACCAAAAACAGAATAATTTGTTTTATATATAGGATATTATATAAAATATAAATATAAATAAGATATTAATGTAACGTATTTATGATACATTATTAATATATAATTTATAACTAAAAATTAAATATATAATAAAAACATCATAAATGCACATATTTTATTTTCCCTTATTAATATAATTATGACTTTATATGAAATTTTTAATGGAAGAACAATAAATTAAAATAAATTTTTTATTATATCTAAATTTAAATAATTAAAAGTTTAGAAAATGTACATATTAATATATATATATATATATATTATCTGTTAATCTTTTGAGAAAGTAATGATTTTTTTTTATCAAATTTGATATTAAATTTTATTTGCTGTTACCGTGATGTTGTAATAATCAATGGAATAAATTTACAAACCATAAATTTAAAGTAAAGAATGTAATTCATATAACTAAAAAAATGTTATTGTCGTCGTTATTAAATCATTAAAATTTGAAACTCTTATTCTATATATAAAAATAATTTTTTAAACTATTTTTGTGATTTATGGTTTTCTGGTTTCCATTATTTCATTTGATATATATTTAATTTTTAATGATAAAAATTCATATTTTAATATTTTATATTTTTAATTAATTATGTTTTAAATAAGTTTTAGTTAAAAGAATTAATTTAGAAAGAAGAATAATTTCTTACAAATAAGAATTTTTTTTATTGGAGTTAAGCTAATTCTATTTTATATAGGAGTTGAAGTGTGAGTACACCTATTTATAATAAGGTATGTTGGTAGAACTTCATATTAAATAGATGGAATGATCTACATTTACTTTTATTATTTTGTTTTTGATATACTGGGATGTAAGTGGGGATGTTACAATTTAATGTTCTATTTAAATATTTTAAATTAAAAAAAAGAGAGATAAATAATTTTTAATGATAGTTTTTAAATATTTTTATTTCTTTTAAGTATCTAAAAAATATATATTTCTATTATAATAAATAAGAATTATTTATTTTTTATTGTCAATTTATTAACTCAATTATACTTTAGGTTTGTATGGTTTAATATGCATAATTTTAATCATTCAAATTTAGTTCATAATTTTTATTTTATAGTTGTTATAGTTCTATTTTAAGTGTAATAAATTGACAATAAAAAATAAACAATTCTTATTTATTATAATAGAAATATATATATTTTTAGATACTTAAAAGAAATAAAAATATTGTAGAGTTGTTATAGTTCTATTTTAAGTGGATTTGGTTTCTCTTAAGTGAGGAAAATCAATTTTAGAAAATAAAACACAATAATAGTAATACTAATTATCGTACACTAGTGAAATTTCATGTATTTGTATCCACATTTTTTTTATCAAAATAAAGTTATTTTAAAAATTTTAAAATAAATAAATTTGTAAAAAAATGAGAACTAGACTGTTATTTTTAAGTAGATATTATCCATTTATTTCTAGGTAAAGAGTATTTTATCACATAATAAAATTATTTACTTTAATAAAAGGTAAATTATATTTTTGAAAATAATTAAAAGTAGTTATAAAAAAGCAATATCCGGTAGAAATTATATAATTATTTAATTCATCAATTCATCACATAATAAAATTATTTTAATCTAATAAAAAAAATTATGTTTTTGAAAAATGACACTAAAAATAGTTAATAAAAAAAGTTACATTCTCTTTTATATAAAGATATAAAGCTACATTTCTATTATAATAAAAGACATAAATATTAATGACATGTTCAATGATTTAATTAAATTTAATATAAAATATATATTTGTGAAAGGTAGAAATAATTGAGCAACATTTTTGGTTTTTTATTGAAAAGATGTTCTTAAAAAGATTCTTTTGTTTTAGTACAATGGTAACACTCAACCAAACTTAGTGGGTCTTACTTAAAGAAGAGTTAACAATTTAATATTACTTTAATAACCACAAAAGTTAAATGTAAAGTTCTTTTTGTTGACTTTTGTGACCCCTATCCCTTTCCTCACAAACAATCATAAGTTCTCCTCAAAATAAGTATTCGAAATCAAGACTTTAATATCTTTTTTTTATAATCATTACACGTGAATCATTCAATTTTTTTTTCTAAATTAAATATAGTTTGCACAGGGAATAAGAAAAGTTGAGAAATAAAAGTAGAATGGTAAGAAAAAGTGTAAAACCTTTCTTTTCAATTGCATGCCACCCGTCCTTCCTTTTATCTAGTTTTTCTTTTCTCTAATATTGTCACCTTTTGGTGAACAAATTCTGCCCTTAAATAGTTTCTGAGTTTATCAGAAGAGAAGTTGAATTAAAATAAGTGTATATTTATCCTTAAATGTTGTGTTTAGATTTTGAAATCAGAGTTTTTTTAATTCTTTCTTTCTTGTGGTCTTTTAAGTTTAAGCAATTTTTTAATATAGATGTACTATACCAGAGTGTTTGGTGATCAGATCTCAGCATCTGTTATAAATACGTCAGTTCGATTCTTGGGTCAATCTAGTGGGTTATGTGATGGGGCCTCGGATGTATGTATTAGTTCCTTTTTCGTATAAACTCTTTGTGCATAAGGCTTAAGCGACTAGCGAGGGGTAGTTTTGGACCTAGGGATGTACTTAGTGCGTTGGGGGTCTAGCTTAAGTAAATATTTTCTTTTAAACCTAAGTCCATGTGTGTTAGGGCACGTAGAGGTTAGGTTGCATGTGTTCAAAAGACAGTGTAGCGCCACACTGAGGATGGCTACATAAACATATTGGACCCCTGATGTTGGTACATGAGTTAGTAACTTGGTGGTTATTTTGTTATTATTTTATGCACTCCATGAAGGAAAGATTTTGTTCTGTTGCAACACCGTGAGGCTGTGCCCTTAAGCAAAATATTTGCCGTTGAGTATGCTTTCAGTTGAGATTATATTCTCGTGATATAAAGTTGTTACGATAAACTATAAAAGGGACTTGAGATCCCAGGTTAAGGTATGTTGTTTCTAAGATTGAAACTAATTGTTTCTTGTTTCTTATAAGCTTTGTACTGACTTGATCGCCGGAGTGCAATCAACAGGTAGGGCCCATTTGTCTCAACGGAGCCACGTTCCAACGTAACAAAGGGAATAGCAGATTCCAATAGAGATAGACGGAGTCAGAGCTTGTCGCTAGAGTCAACCGGCAAGCAGGTCAACTGGTAAAAACAATAGATAAAGACACTATCATTATTTTCTAATCAATAAGAATTAAATGTTTAAGTTAGTATATGATTATTGAAAGTTTAACTTTTAGTTGAGATTGAACGTGGAAGACATGTGGAACATTAAGGTTTGGAAGAAATTTTGATTAGATATTTTTGGAGTTGATTTTTGTATCCTAGTTGAATTGATTGGCCAATTATGCATGTGTTATGAAAATCGATGTTGTTAAGGATGAAAATTATGACAAAAATATTAGATTGTCATGAATGTTGATTTGTATTATAAAAATTGTAACTCAATGTGACAAGTTCATCTTGAAAATTTATTATTTTATTTACATTGTAAAATTGAGTTTGATATGGTTAACTTTAGTTATGTTGATATAAGTTTGGAAATAGCGTTTTAGTTAATTGGTGTTGACCGATTTAAGCAATTTAGGTAGTTAATGTTGGCCTATTTAGTATGGTTGTAAAGTATTACAAGAATGTAAAAGTTAAGTATCGATACTCTCTAATATAGCAGACTATCTAATGTGTAGAAGGCGTGATGATCATTTGTTGTGTGCGTATTTTAGATGCCTTCTAATGAGATTATGAAGTACTGCATGGTTGAGTTTTCACGCACTTTGAGTTCGTCCAACTAGTAGTACCTTTTAAGATCATCGAACAAGATCTTCTGATGTATCCATGAGTAATAGGATCATCTAACGAGACCTTCTAGCGAGAAAGTTTGATCTAGTCCTATGAGATTGTCTGATACGTCTCTTCATCTTTTAACTATCTTTTTGGGTAGCATTCCTCGATTCTAATTTTCTCCTTATGTCAAATAAACACTTAGAGATTTGTTCAATGTTAAGACAAAAACTTGAACCATTTGATACGTCTTTACTATATTGTTTAATGGATGAATATAGCTTTAGATATATGGAATGATTTGAAGAGTAGATATTCTCACGGGGATTTATCTAGAATTTCAGATTTACAACTGGGAGTTGCTTCTTTACATCAAGGTGAATTGACTGTAACTGACTATTTCACTAAGCTGAGAATAATTTGGGATGAACTAGAAAACTTTAGA
>Ga0123342_1004341_pt1 | contig 21700 bp, 8 predicted proteins | sample Turbeawhitnodule_FD_89960 | JGI IMG/M metagenome (GOLD analysis project Ga0123342, IMG submission 89960) | Root nodule microbial communities of legume samples collected from Mexico - Turtle bean Mexico white nodule | ecosystem: Host-associated > Plants > Roots > Nodule | place: Mexico: Nepantla...
ATTTAAATTGTAATTTTATTTTAAATAAAAACAATAATAATTTGAATTTAAAATAAAGGGTAAAAAAGTAAATTAAAATTAATTAATTAAATAATATATATATACGTACCTTTCTTCGCATTTTGCGAAGAAAGTTCTGAACGTATAAAATGTCTTGATTTTCGTAGTTTTTGAAAAAAAAATGCATTGGTTTTCTAACTTTTCGTAAGCACAGTAAATCTTTGTTTTTCTATCGTCAGAAACAAACGATGCCTTAATCCAAACACCCTAAGGCTTTGTTTGGATTAGGGAGTGAAAATGAAAGAGAAAATTTGAGATGATTTGAAAAGAAAGTTAGGGTGTTTGGATTAAGGTAAATAAAGGGAAAGTGTAGGCAAAATTTATAGAAGTTTGTGAGTGATGTGATGGATGCGATTGAAATTGTATTTTTTTTAATTGATAAAAATATAACTTTACACATTTGCCCTTATATTTAAAAATTGATAAAAAAAATTAATTTGATTGATTATTTGTGAAGTTTTTATAAAGTTTTTTACTTGATTTTAGAAAAAATTTAAAATTTAAATATTTTGTATACTTATAATTATTTTATAAATTTAAATTGATATTTATAAAGTTTTTTACTTTATTTTTAGAAGAAAAAAATATTAAACATAAAAATATCAGAAAAAATTTAAATATTAATAAAAAAAATTAAGTACTAGAAAATTCATTCAAACTTTTATTAATGAAATGAAATTTCATTAATGCTCAATAATATACTCATGTGATTAAGAAAAAACTTTGAAATATCAAAAGGCAGCAGTATTCTATTGACATAAATAAAATAAATTACAAATTTCTTCTTCTCCACATTTCATTCTCAGAATATTACACTGCATGGCAGGGGGTGTTGGCACATGCTGCTATGGCAAATAGGTAGTAGGTGAGGTATGGGTAATATGTAATCTTCTCAACTCAGCAGAGAAGCCTATTTCACATTCTTCGCTTTTCTTCGCTCTCTATTATCCACAAATTCCCAAATTCAAACAAGCTATATCTTTCCTTTTCAATCCGGGTGAACAGTAATCACCCGGATACAAACAGAGACTAACTTTCTTTACACTTTCCCTTCAAATCATCACAAATCCGCTCCCTCATTTTCACTCCCTAATCCAAACAAAGCCTGAAATAAGTTAGACAAGATATTTTAAAAAAACTAGATTAAATATTTACTTTAAAATATGTTTGTAGGAAAAAATTAATGAATATATCATTTTTAAAATGTACTACTTGATAGCAATAAAGTATTGTTTTTTTACAGAATTTACTGTAATTTCATGTGCAAGTGTTTTTATGAGATAGTGTATAATTTTGTTTTGTTTTTAGTTTGTTATCATATTTTTTTCAATTATGTTTTTAGTATAAATATCTTTTAGTTTAGGTTGATGATGGATATCTATGGAAAATCTGATCGCAACTTCAATGGAATGTTTCTTTTCAATCGCATTTTTTACTCAATATAAGCTGTTTAAAATTTTTATTATCAATCATACCAATTTATTAACTTTAAAGTTTCTATTATGTGATCCCTTTTGGGAAAGAATTTTTGAAAAAACCAAAATAAATACATTTGATTGATTTAGTTATTTAAATCTAAATATTTCTTTCTTAATCTCCAACCTTACACTTAAGTGTCTGAAAGAAAATTTAAAAAATAGATCACTGGAATGTTAAGGCACTGCGTTTACTTTTATCTTTCGGTGTTAGTGTTCCACAGAAATTGGAAAATGGAGTACCAAACCATTTTGAATTTTGTAATGGAAAATTAAAGTTTGGAGGTTGCAGGAGTAACAGGGAATTTGAAACTAAGATCAAACGAACCCTATGCACGTAGGACAGCTTCATCACGCCAAGTCGTTGTCCTCTATTTACTAAGAATAATTATTTTTCTTTTTTTTTATGAAATATTAAGAAATTTAGAGTTTAGTATTCAATTTCGTAATAATCTTTTAAATATTTCTATTGAACTAAATATGCAGATCTAATAATTAAAAAATACTTTGAATATTCCAATAGAAAATAATTCAACTAAATATAATTAGTTTTAAAATTTGTGTTCTTTCAAAACCTTAGATAACCTTTATAACACTAAAACATGTTTTTCTTTTATAGATGAAATATACTTTCTTTTATCAAATATCAGTCTCTTCGAGTTGTTTGAACGGATTCAATAAGAAGTATTTGCAAAAAGACTATTAAATATTTTTTAAATTATTAAATAAATTTATTTAATATTTAATTTTGTATATTGTATATATATAATTATATTAATAATTATAATAGTTGTATTTATGAAATTATCAATGTCATTTCATAGACTATTATAAAGTTATATTTTAAGGTTATTAACGTAAAATATTCATATCCTACGTAGACATCTTTCCAATCTTTACATATTTAAAAAAAATAAAAAAAAATGATGTAATTTACTCTTTTGTTTGTACCCTCACATCCACATGTTCATCCAAACAAGGGATCATTCACTTGTTCATTCACGCTCTCACTACATTAAGAGATCCAAACATAACATATAATAAAGAATAGTGTATATATTTAGTTTTCACTCATTTAACAGAATTTTTATCTGCATGGAGTATCATCACTAATTTTTTATTGGTTATTTTCAAATATGATTAATAATACAAGTGTTTATTAACATGCAATAGGGATTTTAATGTATTAATTTTGTTATTTAAATGTTTTTTATAGACCGATTCTTTCTCATTTTTGTTTCATGTAATGTTATTTATGATAGTCGTTTAATAAGTTAGGATTTTGTTACCAATATCTTTCTTTTAGTTCAATTATAAAATTTAAGATGTTCTTGAAAATATTAGTTAAGGTAAAATGAAAGCGTGGAATTTTGAATGAAAAAGAAATTAATATTTATTATAATGAATACAATAATATTTTATAATTACTTTTTTCAACAATTAAAAGTGTTTTTGTAAAATAAATAAAACTATAGAAAGTAGTTCATACCACTTCATGCTAAACTTTAACTATTTTTGGTTGTGACATTTACTAACAAACTTGGATTTTCAGTATTAATAAATAAACAAATAAATACAATTTTATACTATCACTCTAATAATGTTTCTGCTGAGAAAAAAATAATGTTTCTACATAGAACATTTCTAGTTACACTAATATGGTGGAGTTGTTTAGCTCAGCTCAACAAGTCATATATAAGATTTAAAATTTTAACAAGTATTATTTGAATAAATAATTCTAATTAAAAACTTGTTTTTATCACTTTAAAATTTTGTTAATAGCATTGTTTATATGATAAACAATTCTTAATTTTTGAATGTGAGATTTATAATATTTGAGTTACCTCACTCCACCAAAAATAGTTGGAATGATGTGAGAGGTGGAAATTTATGGTAGCAATAGATATATAGGTATGGCTATAGACTATAGTGAAGGAAGAGAAGAGCAAGGGATGAGGGAAGCGCAACAATTGTATAGCCACTTACTTGTCAACTGCAATTGTAAAGTGTGACATATATAAGACTTGAAGCTTCTTTTAATTACTCCGCAACTTAGTTAATTAATTACATTTGGTACCAAATTTGACCATTTGCAGTTTCTGAAAGATTATGTGTTTCTACAAGTGAATAAGATTTTGGTATGTTAACCCACCTCTTATAGTAGGATCCTTCTCCTAAAGTTAATACTATTATTAACTTTTATGACAACCAACTAGCAACAAATTCATTCTATGTTTGAACATCTTGATTCTTTCTGATATAGGATCTTAATAAATATATGCAGATAATAACATTTTTTTAATGAGAAAAGTAATAATATATACTAATGATAATATTTAAATTAGAATATAAAATATCAAAATCATACCATTACAATTCTACAGGATTAATTAAGTTATTTGCTCTTTCGGTTTTTAATCTCTCTTAAACTACATAAATAATAGAGTATGTGTTTTGTAACAAGTGTACATCTTTTACATGCGGAAAATAAATGTTATACAATATATTTTTTTAATTTGGAATTAGTTTCTAAACGTAATTCAAAATTACATACTGAAAGTTAATTCCGAATTCAGAAAATACTTTAAATTATGTAATATAGAATATTTTCATAATAAAAAAAAATCAGTATAGGAAGCTAATACAAGAAAAGAGTGAAATATTTTTTAAATCAGAATAAATAGTAGGATAAAAATCCTAGGTTAGATTTTAAGATTTATTTAATTTTTAACTAAAAGACAAAAAGGTAATTACATAATTACTATAGGTGTCGCAAGAACCTATGAGGTTCAGGAAGAAACAGTGTCGGCTATGTATACATAAGAAACCTATTGGGAGTCAAGTTTGCCTTACAAGCTGATTCTTCCTCCACCTCCATAGCTTATCAGACATCCCTTTGGTCTTAAAAAAAGCAATTTTATTATTAAAAAATACATTCTGAATTTTAAAATATAAAAATATTTTTTTTCGATTTACATCTCACAATATTTTTAAATTCTACAATACAAAATATTTTTTTCTTTAAAAAGATACCTTCTTATTGTCAGATTTAAGATTCTATAATCTAAAAATACCTTCATAATTTATAATGTATTTTATATGTTGGATCATTCATTCTGAAATGAAAAAACATTAATAAAATAAAAAGTATTTTTAATATTTAAAAAAAGATGGGGTGTCACACAAGACGCCATGGAGGTGCAGGAAGAAATAGCCCCCTTAGAAACATGAGTTTGCTTCAGTACAGCTTTATTCTGCTTCCTCTGCCGTTAAGGGGATTGGGGCTTAAGAATCTTAGGTCACCTTTTTTTACTCTGAAATGTAACTACACTAAAATACCCTTCTAGAATAAAATGTGGTGATCCAAGATTTTAAAAAGGTACAGAAAGTTGAGAAAAATGCCTTGTATTCCTGTTTTTAAAAAATTTGGGCTCAAATATAAGAAAATTATTTTATTTACTTCTACCATCAATTTTGAGGATTGACCAGTGATTATGCTATTTATTTTCACACCGATTTGTTTTTGTTATTTTGATAATTATCTTGTTCTTTTTATATGCAAACCTGAAAGTTTGGAAATTCTGGAATGAATAACATTTTAACGTAAAGATAATTTGGGTCCAGAAAAATGAAAATGAAGCTGCAGATTCTGCTGTGAGCTTATTAAAATTTGCCTTAAAAGAATTATGGTTCCAATTCAATAAAATCCAGAACCAAGCTTTATAGAAAACATTTCATATTTAAAATTGCCTCATTCAATCGTTATAACAGTAAAATTAACTGTTAATTCCTGCTGAAACCTAGTATCCTAAGAAAAACAGAGTGAAAGCAAAAAAAAAGAAATTGAATTTTGGTCACGTATATGTTAAGCACTTACATAATCCTTCAAGATTCTCTATGATCCAAATTCTTGCAAATTCCTAGCTATAGTTCAGAGTCTTTGCCATGAACAGGAAAAAATTGGAGCAACAAATCTTTGACAACCTGAATCAAAGCCTTTAAATCATTGTTACCCAATTGTAGACAATCCCTGATTAATCCTCCTTCCACCACCTCTTTCTGAAACGTCTCCCCCATTTCCCTCATCACTCCCTGCCATTCCACATGCTAAAATTCATCACTAACGCAATAACCACAAATAACAAGGTTGTATCATAGCATACAACTAAGTTAGTTACAAACTTAAACAAAATAAATATCAAAAAAATTTAAAGGTTAAAGTGTTCTGATTTTAAGTTACAAGTTTAGTCCCCTTTTTTTGCAGCAATTTGTCACTGTTAGAAAGAAAAACGCAGCTATTTTATACTGTGGGATACAGTTCTTTAATGTTAACAAGAAAGACCAAAACTTAGACAAGCATACATTCGCATTAAAACTTACCATTTTTTTTCATATATAAACTAAAATAAAAACAAGAATAAACATACATGAGGATTCAAACATACCATTTATATATATGTGAACTAAAAAGGGTCAAATAAATAATTGATTGAATTATTTAATTAATTAACTGTGTTAATAGTTCCTATTGTCCTTTATAGTCTTTTTCTTTATAAAATATTTTATAATTTGTATGCAACATTAATTTCATTGTTTACTTTTATTAAATATTATAAATATGTGTCTTTTATTAATAAAAATTAATTTAATAAGTTATTAACAGTGACAGTACAAAATAAAAAACTTGATATATTTACAACATTATTTAAAAAATTCAATGTAATTAACTAAGTTTTTTTTATTATATATATAATTATGTTTTAGGAAATTTTTACTAAAGATATAAGAAAAATTTATTAAGTCAGAAGTCACTTATATATTAAAGACATTAGGAAGCATATAAAAACATCGTTGCAGTTTTTGTACACGAAACTTATTTATTATACATTTTGAATTTGTAAAAGGTTTAAAAAATTATGTTGATTTTATAAATATGAAAAATATAATTATTATTTAAATAATTTAATTTTTGTCTCAATCACACATTTAGAATTATTAAAAAATGTAAATAGAAGAAAACAAGCTTTTATAACGTACCGACTGGCCAAATGCTTTGAGGAGCTTGCTGGAGAGCGATTTTGAGACGGTGAGGACACTCTGGTAATTTCGCGAAACCCAAGCGGACCGTTCCGCGACCGATTCCAAACGAGTCAACTCAGTCAAGCCCCTAAGCAACTCCTTCGTGTCCGAAACGACGCCGTAGAGGTCCGTGAAGGACAAATCCCTCCACGACCATGTCCAGAGGAGTTTCACGAAGCCGAAGACGGTTCCCCGATCGAGGCTGTCGGCGATGGCCCTAGCTCGCTCGGCGCCAACGACGTCGCCGCGCGCGGCCCGGAGGTTGGCGACGCCGATGAGAAGGGAATGCGAAAGGGAGAAGAGTTCTCGGTAACGGAAGTAAGAGGAGAAAGATATGCATTGAGAAGGAGATGGTGCGGTTGTGAAGAGAATGAAAGCGACGAAGAAGACAGTGATCGAGTTTGATCGTACGGCTGCCATTGGATTTGGAGGTAAAGAAAAAATCATGGAATTGCGAAAAAGTTTTGTAAATAAAATTCACTGTTTATATCAGATCTGAGCGGTAGGGCGCTGCTTTGGTATACTTTATCGGGTCGGGTCGGGTCATTATATTTTCTACTCCTTTTCTTTTGTTTTACAAAATTCTTAAATTCGAATTAATACATAAAATAAAATATTAACTTGTCCCAACAAATTTTTTATTTTTTATTTTTTCTTACATTACTTTTTCTGTAATTATATTATTGCTTAATCTTTTCATTTCATCCTCTCTTTTTTCATGAGCAATTAATTGTGAAGCTTCATGGTAATTTCGCCACAAGTGTAGAAATTCAATCATTTGTTATGTTAATATTGGGGATAGAGACAAGTTCAATTAATTGCTTATAACACCTCTATTGAACAAGAACAGCATAAGACATACCAATTTTCACAATGACAGGTAGAAGAATAGCAACAAAGGTGAAAATATTGGAGAACTAAAGTGCAAGCTTTAAGTTCCATTAACTTGCTTAACTTAGAAGGTAGTATTGTCTCTTGGAAATTGTTCTGAGTCAAAGGTGTTTCTGGATTATGGTCTATGATGCGTTGAGTTTATCTTCTTCTCTCACTTTGAACCAGTCACGAATAAAAAAATTAATTTTCTTTCTTCTTAAGTTTCCTTATCTCTAGCACTCTTTTCTATCTTTCTGACACACACTACGAACATATACTAGTTTAAGTTAGTTTAAGTTTTCAATTTTGTAATCTTACATATTTACTATTCAAAATAATTTATAATATTCTTATAACTATCATATCACTCACAAATTTCAATAAATTTTTTTCAGATATCCACTTTAACATACTCCAATTCAAACAACTTCAACTTTCTTTACACTTTCATTTTCACTCATCTTCAACTTTCCACTCTGCACACCCTCTAATCCAAACACACCCTAAAAAGAATGTTATTAACATTAAGGTGGATTAAAAAATGACGAAACTTAATGAAATGTGAGAATGAATGAAAGTTAATTTTTATATCCTTTCACCATGGAAAATATAAAATTATACATTTATTCTTCAGGTTACCTCATAAATTTTTACTTTTATTTTTATGACAAAAATAACGTATATAACGTAAGGAGTAAAAATGACTTCAAAATTTTATAATTTATTCTTCAGTTTACCTGATAAATTTTTACTTTTATTTTTTATGACAAAAATAACGTATATAAAATTGAGTTCAAGTATGTCACTACAGATTTTGAATTGATTGTGTTGGAAAAAAAAAATATTTTAAATATGGATCAAATTAAACTTGAGTCACTTAATTTTTAGGTTAAACGAGTTTGAATTAGACTGGAGAAGAGTTGATTCATAACCCATCAAAATCAAGACAATTTTTTTTTAAAAATATTTTTTTATTGTTTAAATTCTCTAATTATATAGGTTGACAATTTAATTTTTTAAAGATTAGAATATTTCTTTAATAATTTTTTAATAGTTTAGATATTTAATTTATTTGTTTACCTAATAAGTTAATATTTTGATTGTACTGATATAAATAATAAGTAGAGTTAATTTCTTTTGATTATACTATAATAAATATATCAAATAAGTTAGTAGAGCAAATCATGCTTAATTGAGTCAACTAGGAATGAAAAGTGAGTGAGTGTGGATTTGAGTGTCTCATCCATATTTTCAAAATAAATATTTTTTTAAATATGATATTATTAAGTATTTAATATAAAAAAAGATACACGCTTCTTTTTTTCAATATTAAATATCCATGAAAATATTATAATTGTATATCAAATAAGAGTATGAAATAAAAGTTTGACAAATATAAAATATTATAAAAAAGAATAAAAATTATGAAATGTATAATATAAATTTTTAGGATACCTAATAAATTAAAAATATTTTAGTAATTTAAAATAGGGAAGTGTATGAGACTAGTTCTGAGTGATGTCCACAAAGACTGATTCATTTATTATCTCTATAGTTAACCCACTAACCCTTAATAGATCAAATGGGTTTACAAAATCTCTAACTCACTAAAAAGTGAATTGAGTTAAGTCAACTCATTTAAAATTGATCAACTCATTTTAACACCTCATGTAACATAACATATTAATTATTATTATATAAACATGATCAATTATATATAACATAAGATAATCAATCATATTTATATGTATGACATAATATAATTGATTATATTTATATGGTAATAGAGTATGTTACATTATAATATAAATGAATAAAAAAACATTAATAACTATAAAATAATAAAAACTAAAATAATAATAACAATAACAATAAACTCATAAATATGTGTATAAAATGATAATAATAAAATCAAAATTTAATATTTGATTAAAATTAATTTATACCTTTTTAATCTCTATATTAAGATCCAAAAATCAATTTTATTTCCTAGTTTCTAAAATATTTAATGAGGTCCTAACTATTTTTAAAACGAATTAACTTAGTCTCTTCTATTATATTGTTAAAAATCTGGGAACAATTTTATTGATGTGATCGATAAAATTAATTTTTTAATAAATAAATTTTGTAAAATTATTATTTTGTTTGTGTTTAAAATAAATTTAATATTAATGATTATACCTTATCTACATTTACTATCCTCATTTAGTTAAAGAATTATTCCCGTTTATGATATGCGAATTCGGTTATATATGTAAAAGTGTAGAAAAAGGATTTTCATAAAATGAAATTAAAAATAAAGTAAAATTTAAATAAATAATTATAAAACATTTAAACAAAATTTCAAATTACACAAAACTTCAAATAATATATATATATATATATATATATAACACAATTAAATTACAATGTAAAATAAATAATAAGAAAAATAATAACAACAAAAAAATAACGTGAGTTTTTTTATTAATTTATTTTTAATATTATAAATTAGGTTTAATTACTATTTAGTATCTATATTAAGGGTCACAAATCAATTTTATCTTCTAGTTTCTAAAATATTCAATCTAATCTCAATTATTTTTAAAACGACTCAATATAATTGTCCTTGACCATGTTAAATGAATGATGTATTGACACAGAGAGTAATATACATGATAGTTAATTTAGAATACATATGTAGTGGGATAAGATTTCCATTTTATGTAGTTACTATCTAAATTTTTTTTTAATTTTTTTAAATAAAAAATTTTATGTTAAGTATCACTATGCAACTTAAAATCTCAGTTAGACTGACACATCAAGTAACAACAATATTTTTGATCATGTCAATAAAATTATTCACATATTTTTAACAACTTTTTCATTTCCTTAACCTCTTCACTCTTACTCTTATTTACTCTTACTCTTATTTACTATTACTCTTATTAAAATAAGGTCAATTTTCACTTTCTTTACATTATTTTTTTTCTAAATAACGGCTTAAATTGTGTTGAATGTGACATCAATCTAGCTATTAACAAGGAATCTAAAGTTGTGAATGATGTGAAAAGATTCAGAGTCTCTTAAAAGAACAGTTGAAAACACTAGGGGAAGGGTTGCTTATGCAAGCAATTGTGCCAACTTTGGTAAGAGAGAAATTTGAGCCTCACCACGTCTTTATCTTCCTTTTCTAGAAAAAAAATGGATAAAATATTTTTTTTCGTAGAACGGTTAAAGATAGAAAAATAAATCTATAATTAAATGTGAAATTTGTGTAATTATTCCCGTTATATAATAGTTAAGATCAATAACATTATATAATTATATATATAATAGTTTGGAGAAGGAAATGTTTTACTCCATTTAATTTTATCTTATTTCTCCACATTCATTGGACTCGAACCAATTGTTTTAAACTTCAAGTTATTTTCTTTTTTCTATTATTTTTATTTTTGATTTTTCTAGATGGAAAGAATGACATATTACAACCCAGAACCCTTTGTGCCTTCTTTGACCGCATGCCCTGTCAGACCTGACATTAGTACTTTCACCTCTATGATTCTGGAAATATTTTAACTTTGTTTTTAAAGCTTTTGTTTTTTTCCAATTAATTTTGTCTTTTTTATATATTCTCTTTGTGTATCCGAATAAAAAAAGTTAACTACTTTAGGTCTAACTGTTATACAAAATAAAAACTCTCCTTTTAAAAACAAAATTTCAAAAAAAAATTTAAATTATTTAATGTTCTACTTTTAATTTCCTATTTAAGTACAATGTAAAGTAAATAAAAATTTTAAATCATTTAAAATCTTAAATAAATACAGAGTCTAATTTTATTTTAGTGTACTATTTAAATAAAATCTCAAATTTATAAAGTTTTTAAAATATTCAAAATTATAAATAAATATAAATTAGAAACTATTTATTTTTTATTTAAATAAAAAACTGCAATATATAAAATTAAAAATTATTCAAAATCCAAAATAAATATAAATGTTAAATTATTTAATATCCAACTTAAATAAAAATATAAAATAAAAAAATTATTAAATTATTCAAAATAAAAAATAAATAAAAATTATAAATTATTTAATTTCTTACTTGAATAAAAATATAAAATAAATAAAATTCCTAAATTATTCAAAATAAAAAATAAATGCAACTTATTAATTATTTAATGTCATACTTAAATAAAAATCTGAAATAAATAAAATTCCTAAATTGTTCAAAATCCAAAATAAATGCAAATCATAAATTATTAAATATCCTACTTATTTTTTTTAAATAAATAAAATTTATAAATGATTCAATAAAAAATAAATACAAATCTTAAATTATTAATATCCTACTTATTTTTTTAAAATAAATAAAATTTATAAATTATTCAACATAAAAAATAAATACAAATCTTAAATTATTAATATCTTACTTAAATAAAAATATGAAATAAAAAAAATCTTAAATTGTTTAAAATAAAATATAAATATAAAATTTAAATGATTTAATGACCTACTTAAATAAAAAAATTGAAATTAATAAAAAATTTATATTATTCAAAATAAAAAATAAATACAAAATTTTGAATTATTTAATGTTTTACTTAGATAAAAAATTAAAATAAATATAATTATTAAATTATTCAAAGATATAAGATATATATAAATTCTAAATTATTTAATATCCTACTTAAATAAATTTTGGAAAAATATAAAATTCTTAAACTATTTAAAATCTTAAATAAATATAAATGTTTTAATATTTTATTTAAATAAAAATCTGAAATATATGAAATTTGAAATTTTTTTAAAATTCTAAATAAATAATTTTAATTTAAATAAAAATTTGAAAATATTTTTTTTAAAATATTTAAAATTCTAAATAAATACAAATTGTTTTTATTCCTTCTTATGCTTTGTATTGAATATCAAGTATATCCTTGACTTTGTCATTGATATTCTAATATCATTGTGATTATCTGATTATGGTAAAGCAATAAATCTGACAAAGGATTCAAAATGCCATAGTCCTTTGAAGAATTTATTTGCAACTACAAAAGAATTTCTTCAAAAAAGAGAAGTGAAACGTGAAAAGGTCAGTGATCATACATGGGATTAATCCTAAAGAAGTTGTATCTCCTAATTAATCCAAAGAACAAGTTGACATATGTAATGGTGTTAACTAATTAATTTAAAACTTTATTTTATTTAATATAGAAAATATAAAACATATATATATATATAATGAATAGTTACGAAATTTTAATAATGCTAATACCACATTTTTTCTCTTATTATCATTCTAAGTATTTAACTAATTTTTTAAATTTTTTTTTCTAAGTATGTTTAGATTTAATTACATCAAAGAAAGTAAAATTCAATTCTAATTTTGTGACAATATTTACTCACAAATTAAAAATCCTAATAAATCTTAGATATTTATACCTTAATGTAAAAATTATACATAAATTAATTTTTGACAGAATTATACATTAAATAGATTTTTTTTTCTCTAGGTGAGTTTTAGTTATTTTAAAATTAATACTTTACTATTTTTCATCTATACCATTCTTATATCCTTTACAATATAATGCATATATAATGTGCATAATCTTCATATAAGATACTAATACTGAATTACTTTTGATTAATAAAATTGTACGTGTGCATCCATTTCACGAGGAATATAAAGTTATCTAATATCTGTTTATTTTCTTAAGTGTTGTTTAAGATTTTTTTAAAAAAATATTTTTTATTAATCTAAATGAAATATTTATAAAATATTATTTTTTATAAAGAATAAACAAATATAATTAAATAGAGCATTCAAATGCTCTAAACCTCGTAAAAATATGTCTCGTATAGAAGTTGTCAGTTATAGAAAACAGTTATGTGTGAGCAAAATTACTTATTATAAAATATTATTTTACTAATATGACTTTTACATCAATATAATAAATACATAACTACAATAGCTAATTAAAAACTAGGTGAGGAATCAAGGTATAAATAACAAAAAAGAATAATTAATGTCATCTGAAACTTTGAAAATAATAAATAAATAAAAACTAAAATATTTTAAAAGGGAAGAAAATTAAAATAATAGTTATAGATACTAATTTCTTTCTTAAATTTTCAAGCACCACAAATGGCACAAAATAACTTCATCCCTTTAAAATAATACAAAAAAAAGGACATATATTAGAATTATTTTTTTATATGATCAAAGGGTAATAAATAGACTCTTTAAATATATTTTATTTGTAGTATGTATTTATGTTTCTCTTATTTACATTTCTAGTAATAAATAAATATAAATTTTATCAAAAACATAGAAATAAAGACGCATCTAGTAGTTACACTTCCTTTTCCTAAAATACATTTAATCTATTAAATCCTTATAAATGTATCAAATCCTTCGGAATCATGCTAATATACAGGAAATCTTCGACAGAAACTAATTTAGTCCTACTTAGTCAACATTTTATATATATATATATATATATATATATATATATATATATATATATATATATATATCACTGATCACGAGAGTTATGTCTTATAAGGAAAGACCTATGAAAATATCATTCCTTTAAAATCTTGTCGTTTAATCCCGAACCATACATTTAGGTTCAAACTCTAGAGATAAGAGCACTGAAACATTTGGTATAACCTCAATATAAATATCTCATTATCAAACTCATTTGTAGACAAATGGCAATTAAGGGCATTATTTCAGCAACTTACTTCTCACTTCTCCTCCTTCTACTTCCCTTGGCCTCATGCAGCAACACCAAGCAGGTCTTTCATTTTTCATCTACTATCCTTCTCAGTTTTTTTTTTGTCTTCTGGTTTTCCATGTGGATTATAGTCTATGTGAAACAATTTTTCTCGGATTCTCTCAGGTTTATCTAGTTGAGTTGTTCGGAGATCACAGCAATAGTGACAAAACACATGAAGTTGAGAATACCCATCACGATTTTTTGCTTTCTGTAAAAGAAACTGAGGAGGAAGCACGAGCTTCCCTTCTTTATAGTTACAAACATAGTATCAATGGTTTTGCAGCATTGCTTACCCCAAAAGAAGCCAATGAGCTCTCAGGTAAAATTGGATAACTTTTTAACAGTTTTGATTTTAATTTTTAGTTCTTCTTAACCCTCTTTTTAGTTATATATTTGTCTAACTTTGGAAAGAAAACATGGACAGAAATGGAGGGAGTGGTTTTTGTGCATAAAAACCAGGCAAGGATCTACTCTTTGCACACCACCAGATCATGGAAATTCGTGGGATTGGATAGGCATTTAAATCCAAGGGAAGAAATCTCCAATCACACAAATGGAGACTTGCAAAGCAGAGCACAATATGGGAAAGATATCATAGTAGGAATGATTGATAATGGTAATTTATCAGTATAAATGTCTTCCTTATATGTCTATGGTTTAATCTTGAAAATAATTAAACAAATATTAATGTTATTCATACAACATTTTTCCACAATGTTTATTTCTTTGTATCTCTAACTAACATCATATTACCTATATATTATTCACATTTTTCTTTCCTTTCTTTCTGTGTAATAGCATTACTCTAATTATGGGTGTGGCTGTTCTCATTTTACTCTATTATATAACTAATCAGTAGCATCAAACCAGTGAGCATGTGAGTTAATTAGTGTGTGCGTGTCAAAATGTGATGAGTGTGCTTCTACTTGCAGGTGTGTGGCCAGACTCAAAGAGCTTCAGTGATGAAGGGATGGAGCCTGTTCCAAAAAAATGGAAAGGAGAATGCCAAAATGGAACTGCTTTCGGTTCATCTCAGTGTAATAGGTGACGTTGCTTTTTCTTTATACCAAACCTGAACTTCTAATTTTTTTTTTGTATATATATATATATATAATAATAGTTATGCAGACATATATTCAAACGTAAGTTATATTTCACAGGAAATAAATATAAGTAGTTTGATATTATTGCTTTTTCTTGAAGGGTAGTGATGGTAGTTTCTAAAATAGAGCCCTAAATTTGTTATTTCTGAATAAGCTATTAGTGTAGCTTTTTCATTATAGTTACATGTATTATAAAATGGCAAGACAATTGCCTTTTGATATGAAAGTTCTTCAATGAACTTTGGAACCTTTGAATGGTTTTCTTTATAAGTTTAGTCAGCACTAGTGGTCTCTTTCCTCATTTATTTAATCTTGAACTGAACACTAACGAATAGCTTAAATATTACTAAAGTAAAAGTTCAATTCACCATCCGTTGCTGCATAAATTATGATAATGTCATTGTCAAGGTGTATAATACTGTGAGATATTATATTTTTATAAAAAATAAAGAAAAACATATTTAACTGAAAGTAAAACATTATAGACCTACTGTTCTTAGAGAACCTTTGAGAAACATACAACTACATTTACATGGTTTTCTCTGGATGGTCTTTTTCTTTTCCTATACATATAGTATTAATTTTCTTAGAAAATGATAAAGAAGGTATTTTGAAATCCTTTAGCGATAGGTGGGGTTAAATTCTAAATAGAATATCTTAGAGGTTGTTAGTCTAGATACATATGATTTCTAGCTTTTTGTCCTTTTGACTTAATTGTTTTTGGCTTCTTTTATTCTGCATCTCGTGAGTTTCTCTACATGTATACCTGTGTATGTGTATCTATCTCTTTCTTTCCTTTTTTCTTTTTGTTGTGTCAATGTCTTTTCTCTTGGCTTGTGGTGTGGACTATGCGTACCATTTCCATAGTCTAGAAGAAGATGATTGAAGGAAAAGAAAAATGTATAATTATTGAAAGCTCTACACTGAAATGGTCAGTGCATGCCAAAACACCAAAACATGTGACTGAGAGAGAAAAAAAGTGGCATGTAAACTAGGGGACAACATTTTCATCTGTATGTATTGGGATGATAGCCCTATGAAAATTATGCAGTTCTGACAAGTCTTTGTTTGGTGTTACTCGTGATGTTTCTGAATCTGACTGGGCCTTTTGACTGTGATATATTATATTTTTACAATAAAATCATATAGTAATTTCTGTAACTTTTTTCTGTATTTCTTTTTCCAGCACATTACCTATATAGAATGTCACTTTTCAATAAGAGTGACAAATTAGATAAATTTTATCTTACATAATTCATCAGATAAAAAAAACCATTAATCTATTTTATCCATCCCAATTCATTTCATAAAAATTCAATTTAATCCATAGCATTTTCTTATTGATAAATACTCAATCCATCTATACTATTTTTTTTAATTAAAAATAATTAACACATCAGTAATCATTTATAAATTAAACGGATGTACTTAACTTGATTTTTATATCTTGTATTTAATTAATTAATTTAGGTAGGACTCCATGAATAATGCATTATTAATTATCTTTTTTTTATTTGAATTATCTCTATAATTATATCTAATTGTGAATATATTTAATTCGTATTGAAATTAATTTTGATACATTTTAATCGCATTAAAAGATTGAAAATCAAAAGTATAAAAATAATCAAGTAAATAAAATGTTGTTGTCCTATTTAAACTCTTAAATTTAAAAGTCATTTTGGCTTCTTAAAATTTCTTTGCTATAGATTGATCCTTCCATTAGTGTGTCATACTATTTTCATCAACTTAGCAAATATATGCAGAAAAGTCACGTGAAAGAGACATCCCATAATATAATAGTATGTTAAATAGTACTAATAGTACTTAATAAAAACAAGAGAGATTCTTAGCCTTTTTCCATGTGATTTTTTATGAATCCGTAATTAACATGAAGTTTGCATATTTGGTGCAGAAAGATTGTGGGAGCTCGTTACTACTTGCGTGGTTATGAAAGTCAATATGGGCCTCTAGATGAAAAAGAGGACTACAAATCAGCCCGTGACAAAGATGGTCATGGAACACACACAGCTTCAATAGTTGCGGGGCGTGCAGTGGCCCATGCCTCAGCCCTTGGAGGCTATGCCAAGGGCACAGCCATAGGTGGGGCCCCTTTGGCCCGTCTTGCCATATACAAAGCATGTTGGTCAATTAAGGGACAGTCAAAAGATGAAGGGAACGTATGCACAAACATTGACATGCTCAAAGCTATAGATGATGCCATTGGTGATGGCGTTGATGTTCTAAGCATTTCCATTGGCTTCAGTTCTCCACTTTCTTATGAAGAGGATGCGATTGCTAGGGGTGCATTGCATGCTGTGAGGAAAAACATTGTTGTAGTGTGCAGTGCAGGTAACTCTGGCCCTACACCTCAAACTTTGTCTAACCCTGCACCATGGATCATCACTGTTGGTGCCAGCACAGTGGATCGCTCCTTTCTTGCTCCTGTTAAGCTCAGCACTGGCACAGTCATTGAGGTAAACAGTTGAGTTTATAAATACTGTGTTTGGTTGCATGTCTATGTGAGTAAAAATGAGTCAAATATATATATACACATTGCTGGGAACACACATAAGAAACAAAAGAGACTGACAAAGTAATTCTGAAAGACACACATTATGTCTGAGGGCTGTTCACAATAGTCGGATTGGTAATTCTCTTTAGATTTGAGACTCTGAAGTAATGCACAGTTATAACTAAAAAATTTAACTGAGTTACACCAAAATTCTCCCTCTTAGTTTAGTTTTTCAACATTAAAAACATTCAATTTTTCTCTAAAAAATTTAAACTTGATAATGATAATGAGTGTTTGATCTCTCAAATAGTGAAATTTAGTGTAAATATCCTTTTGAATTTGCAATAGCAACCACACTTGTTATTGTTTTTATTCGAAAATGGTGCATACACTTCTTTATCCACTTTAAGTCTTTGAATTCATTCTAAGATCAAACAGAACATTTGTAATAGAAGTTTGGCCCATCGTTCTTCGTTTTAATCATTATCAAATAAAGGAAAATAATATTACTCGTATACTTTATAAACCCAGATATTAGATTACGTGAAATTATCATTATAATTTTAGTTATGTAAAATTGGGTAGAGTTGATATACTGTTAGAATTTTGCTTTGATTAAAAAAAAATGAATCTATCGTTTTTAACAGTCAAAATTTTCTTTCAAAACACATCTCGGTGAATTTTATCGGTCCAAAAATAAAAATTTTACGTGTTTATATTTTAAATAAAAAATACGATAATTGGTAATTAAAGAACTCATAGGACCGGTTAAAAAGATTCCGATACTGAAAATTGAAACACAATTGGCCCAACGCTAATTCTATGTACAGAATTTCTCAAAATCACACGATCCATCTTGTTCAATTCTTGTAAAATACAAGATCCAAAAATGTATAGTGTATATGGGGCTACATGATTAACTTTGATTCGTTGAGTTATACCCTTTTTTTCTATGTTTATATCAGGGTCGATCAATTACTCCACTCCACATGGGAAACAAGTTTTACCCATTGGTTCTTGCTCATGATGTTGAACATCCAGGCTTGCCACGTAATAATTCTGGGTACATTTTCTGCACTTGGTGATTTTCTCTGAAAGATTTTGATTATGTGACTAATATAAAATTGAAAAGGTTTGTTTAATTAACCATGTAGGTTCTGCTTGGACAATACTCTTGAACCTAACAAGACAAGGGGAAAGATAGTTCTCTGTCTTAGAGGGCAAGGTGGAAGGTTAAAAAAAGGCTTAGAAATTCAAAGGGCTGGGGGGGTTGGTTTGGTCCTTGGGAACAATCAACTAAATGGAAATGATGTACCCTCTGATCCTCATTTTATTCCAGCCACTGGAGTGTCCTATCATAATGCCTTAAAACTCATTCACTATATCCATTCTACCCCAAATCCAATGGTAAGATTTCTACCAGGAAAAACAGTGTTAAAAACAAGACCAGCACCCTTCATGGCCTCCTTCTCTAGCCGGGGTCCAAATATAATCGACCACAATATTCTCAAGGTACTAATTCCCACATCATTTCATCACTCTATCTATGTCCTTTTCTACTGTCTTTATAAAAATACTTTGATAACTACTCTGTCTCAATGTCCTTTGTTTTTTTGGATAATATATCTGCCATAGTTGTCTCAAAATACTTCACTAAACATTACATTTGAAACCTTGTGTTGTGTCATCATGCAACTGGTTTATCTTTATCTCCTGTGCATATATCAAAGTAACATCAAAATTCTTTAATCATTTTTCACTTTCAGCCTGATATTACAGCCCCAGGAGTAGACATATTAGCAGCATGGACCGCGGAAGATGGCCCCACACGAATGACATACAACGACAAACGAGTGGTGAAATACAACATCTTATCTGGAACTTCAATGTCTTGCCCTCATGTTGCTGCTGCAGCTGTTCTTCTCAAAGCCATACACCCTACTTGGAGCAGTGCTGCTATAAGATCTGCCCTCATGACTACAGGTAACTTCAACATGCTCATGATCCAACTCTTAATCTACCAAGTCTAAACTCTAACTTCATCATGCAATAAAAGTCTATAACAATAGCATTCCCAATTTTCCTGATCTGGATTCTTTTCTCTTCTTGCAGCCATTACAACGGACAACACTGGACATCCAATGGTTGATGAAAGTGGAAATCTTGCAACACCTTTTGCAATGGGATCTGGCCACTTCAACCCCAAAAGAGCAGCAGATCCTGGTCTAGTTTATGATGCCTCCTACAATGACTACTTTCTTTATACTTGTAGATTTGGAGAAACTAAAAAGCTCAACATTACAAATAACTGTCCAAAGTCATTTCCTGAATCCTTTGAACTCAACTATCCATCCATACAAATCCATCGACTCAATTACACTAGGACTATTAGGAGGACAGTCACCAATGTTGGTAGGAGAAGGAGTGTTTACAAGTTCAGTGCCTTTTCACCAAAGGAATTCTCCATTACAGCCACTCCAGATATCCTTAAATTTAAGGATGTTGGGCAGAAAAGGAAGTTCATCATCACAGTGACAGCAAACAGGGGTCAGATACTAACCAACCACGGCCAAGATGATTACTACTTTGGTTGGTATGCATGGACGCACGAACATACCGTTGTAAGAAGCCCAGTGGCAGTGTCTTTTATATAGAACTAGTCTTTGTACCCGTGGTTTTTTACAGGGAATTTAACATTCGTTAATAAAAAAAAATTATATTATATAAAAGTATCATACATAATATATAAAAATATCATCAAATTAAATATATTATATTTTATGAGGAAAATAAATTTATATATATAATAATGAAGACAAAGTGGTGGTATGATAAACGAAATGTGGATATCAAATGGTATGGAACATTGTAAAATTATTTGGCTTGCTTTTTTTTGTTGTTGTTTACACTCAATTTTTTTATATAGTTATATGAATATGTGTTTTGATAATTGAATATGTTAATCTTAAATTTTGCAATAGACAATATTTTGTAGTAGATGGTGAAGATAAAAGACTCATTTTATAATTTTATAATTTGATTTTGTTTGGAATTGTTTAAGAAACTAATTCATCAATATTTACAATATAAAAATAAATAAAAAAGATAATGACAAAATTATTTTGTTCTCGATAATGCAAATACTAAAACTAAATATTTAGATTTTCAATTTATTAAAATTGACTATGTTTAAAAAAAATGAAAAGTATTCATAATAGATTAAAAAAGATATTTGCAATATTTATTTGAAAAATATGGATTAATGACAAATCGAAAAAATAGACAAATAGAACATTTCATAAACCATCAAGATTTAATTATTTTCATTTTCTATATAATATTAGTTTGATTGAAGACCTTTTTAAAAAATATGTGTTTAGAAGATTATGTTTAACTCTTGCGATAAAAAAAACTTTTATTCGTTGAGTACATTCATTAGATCGTCTAGCATGATGAACAATGTAGACTGGATGTCATGAACAAAATGTGTAGAAACTCAATTTTATGAGTGAAAACACAAGTTTTTTTTTCTTATCAGCAATAAAAAATAAATAAATGGGAACTACTTCAGGAGTGGTCCAACCCTTATATATAAATAGCTAGCACCTTACCAACCTCCAACCAAGGAACACTTTCCTACTTAAATAAGGAACAACCAAAGCTACTCAAGAAAGCATTAAACAACCAGCCTCATACAATCCACTGGGTGCAAAACCCAGTTGGGGTACGTAAAGGAATTACAACAGGACTTTGCAAAAATCCAAGACCAAACATTTACCTGTACCAGTGCAAATACCTCGAGCGCATCTACCACGCCCCTGTCGAAGGTCAC
>Ga0123342_1004342_pt1 | contig 21693 bp, 18 predicted proteins | sample Turbeawhitnodule_FD_89960 | JGI IMG/M metagenome (GOLD analysis project Ga0123342, IMG submission 89960) | Root nodule microbial communities of legume samples collected from Mexico - Turtle bean Mexico white nodule | ecosystem: Host-associated > Plants > Roots > Nodule | place: Mexico: Nepantla...
CCGGCCGACCGAAGCACGCGAAGAGAAAGAAGACTTGAAGAATAGGACAACCAAGAGTGAAGAAGACACCTTGTATCGACGTGGATCAACATTACTCAGTCCCCAATATCCATACAGGTACAAATTTTAAACTTTAGTTTTAAAAAATATTTAAATTCAAAATAGAACTAAAGCTATTAAAAATTAATAAAAGAAAAAGTTGTCAAGAGATGTATAATGGATTAAACTTTTAAAAGATACTTTAACATAAAAGATATCGTAGGAATGTTATAACTATATTTTTAAAAGACTCTTTTTAATTTTAATGAATATACATAGTGAGAATTTAAAATATTTGGAAATACTTCATGGAGGTATAACTTATAAGACATGAAAATTTTCTGCAGATTTTTAGAATGTTCAAAATTATGAAAGTCATTGGAAAAACAATAAAAGAAATATAATATTTTGATAAAAAAAAAGTAAATTCAACATATTTTTTCATCTTTTAGTAGGTAATTAGTTTTAAATTTATGCCCTTTATACTATGTATCTTCTCATTTTTCTAGGTTTAAACCATGGATTTGTAATTATAATATTTATTCACTGATAATAATATTGAAGATAAAAATTAAAGTAATTATAATTCATTTAAAAAGTTATCAAAACAACCTTCTTGGTGAAGACGATTATCAAATATTACAAATAAATATCTATACAAAGAGATAAATATGTGATAGGAAATAAACAATTCTCACTAGCAGAACAATCTGAAAAGTTTAAACAGTTTTTTATAAGTGTATTATCTATATATCATTATAAAATTTCATATAAAATTCATTTGAATTCTTAACTCATCAAATTTGTATACTTTTTAATACTGACAAACTTTTTATAAGATGTGAAAAACATTAATTAAATAACATCATATTTCATACCCTCCTTTAAAAGGTCATAATTATTGTAATTGATTTCTAAGAAAAAATCAATTATTTTTAAAGTTTTGACTGAATAAGATGATAACTTTTAATATATATAACTCAGATTTTGAACTCGAAATTTGATCTTACATACTATTGATAACAAAAACTTAACCTATTTGTTTTTAGTAAGAGCTATCTTAAAAAATTTCATGGTCTCAAAGTGTATAGTATGAATTTAGATACATCATTCCTAATATTTAAAAGCAAAATTTATTTAATATTTATTAAGATTTAAATTCACCTTTTAATATGAGTTTATTTTAGACAAATTTATTTAGTCTATCACGTCATTTTTTATTGAATTATTGATGAATCTTTCATAAATTTATTGTCATCTTATAAATTGGTTCTTATAAATTGGTTTCGTAAAAATTAATTAAGGTTAAAGTCAATTTTTAATAAATACAATTTTAATAAGATATTGGTGCATATGTATAGACTTTTAAAAATATGGAGGCCTCGAATAATTAGAGGTCTTGTAGAGAGGAACTACTTGTCCTTGTCTTATTTCTAATCATATTGTTTTGTCAAAGTGGCAACTAATGATAACCACATCAATTTCTTGAATATAATATTCTTATAAACTCTTAAATAAATCTCAGTATTTATAATCAATCAATAAAAATAATAGTAATAACAAACAAGATTATCATATTCGATAGTTTAGTCAGACTTATGGGGGGTTTGTAAACTCGACTCATAAACCCAACTTGTAGACTTGTAAGAGTCTACTTCATATAAAAATTTAATAAAAAATATTTATATATCAAATCCATAATATTGAAATAAACAAGTTCATTCACCAACATAATATTAGTTCTCAAACTGATAAGATAATTAAATAACTAAAATAACATAAATGTTATCAAGTTTAAAAGTCTCATTCATATAATCCTCAAAGGAAATCATCTCCAATATTTGATTATAATCTTCATCACCATCATTATCATAAAAAATTATATTATCTAGATCAATTGCATCTAGAAATGAATCATTTAAACTTGTTCCTTCAACTAAGTCAAGATTTACACCATCATCTTCAACTTGAGTTTGCTCAACCTCACAACATTATCTCCTTCTTCAGTTATCCATTCATTATCAGACTCAATTTCATCAAATGGGATAGCAACAATTTTTCTAATTTGTTTGCTTTTGAAATTTAAGTTATACATTACATAAACCAAGTCATTCATCTTTTTCTGGTGCAAACAATTTCTTCTTTTTGTATGAACCTATAATTAAATATGAAATTTCAATAAATATATAAAACAAATCAAGAAAATAAAAAAATAATTCATGAACTTGAGCTCCAATTACGCTCACGCCTTGAAGAGCTACAAGTCAAATTCAAAACTCGAATAACAAACTTCTTTAATTTTAGAGTTCCATCTCCAAACATCTCCCACCATTCTCTAAGGAGCATAGCTTTCCTACACTCCTTTGCATTTTCAGTAGAACATGGTCCTCTATCACAGTGAAAGTAAGTAAGTTGCAAATTGATTTTTCTCCTTTCTGTAACATCATTAACCAATCTTCTCATGCATATGTACAACCCCTCCGTCACCTAAACATCATCATTTCTAAAAGTTGGTTCATAGTGAAAGTGGGGATTTAGGTAATAGGCAGTTGAATGCAAAGGCCCATGAAGCTGATCATTCCACTTCTGATCAATGATTTTCCAAACATGTTTATAACTACGTACCAATTATGTTATATTAGTAATAATTACACAAATAAGTAATTAAATTTAAAATGTAAGAAAGTTATAAATGTTACCTTTTCGTGATATTATTAAAGTTTCTTTTAATCTTCTCTTTTGCGCAATCCATCTCCTCATATATAAATCCCATTGCGGGTTTTGCATTCGAATCTACTAATCGAAGGACCATCATAAGAGGGGCGAAAACTTTTAAGCATATAGTTACATTGTTCCAAAATCGACTATTTAATACCACATTTCAAACTTTTATCGCTTATTGTGAAGTTCCAAACTTGCTTGTTTTCCATTCTTCAGAGTTAATGGTGATAAATGATGTTTTCATTTCAAACAAACAAGCTAGAGTTAAGTAAGTTGTGGCAAATATAGTCATTTTAGGCCTTATCAAGTCTTTTCCCTTTGTAAACTTCTTCAAAATGTTAATTAACATTGTTCTACCATAAATGTAGGTAGTGATCTTTCTTCCATTCTTGATAGTCATTTCATGGACCTTTAATTTCTTCTCAAAATCTTCAAAGATTAAATCAATATGATAAACAACACATGGAGTCCAATATAAGTGCTCCCTTTTTGCATCAACAATTGTCCATCATCCAACATTTTAAATATTTTTTCTGCAGTTTTTAAGATGTTGGAGGTAACTAATGAATAAAGAAACATAGTTTCTTTAGGAATGTTCACCAAAAAATTGCAAATGAAATGTTTTCTCTTGTCTGTCCATGCAACAGACATAATGGTACAACATGTTATCTTCTATTCATCCCTGTACTTTTGAAATGGTATATCAATTTTGTCCACTGCTTGTTTCAAAAGCTTATCTCTGCTATTATGATATGATAAAGGTCTATAGTCAACACCACATTTACTAATCATGTCACACATTTTTGCAAAAGTTGGATTTCTAATAACATTGAACGGGATGACACTTGTGTAGAAAAAATCAACAATTTGAGCATCAACTTTTTCTTTATCACCTCTCTTGCATATTTGATTTAGAATAGCTTGAACACCATCAATAGATTTAATTTTAAAATATCTTGCTAGTGTTAACACTTTGTTCATTCTTTTCCCCATCATTAATTTGTTCAAGGCTATTCAACCTTCTTCTATTCATTGAGACATATTTAGCTTCTGAGACAACTTTCAATATTAAAACTTTGATTTCTTCTGGTACTGATACACAAGGTTCTGATTCATATCTAGTTCCAACAAGATGATGTTTGAATCTGAAAATGTGTCCTTTAAATGTATTTAAACAGTAATTACATTTCACTTTTTTTTGTTCCCTGAAATATCAGTTCCATGCTTTCATCCAATATTTGTTCTATTTCTCGTAGAATTTTTACTTCTAGGTGGTAGTGGAAATGTTGTATCACCATTACCGAAACTTGAATCACTTATATACATCTTACAAATTTTTTATTGTGTTGAAACATCAAATCAACAAAAATAATTTAATCTCAATCACAATCTTATTTCAACCACATTCTAAATAAAAAAATCAACCCCAACCAAACTTAAAAATAACTTAAAAATCTCCAACCAGCTTAAAAATCCCCAATCCAACTTAAAAATATCTCAACCCTAAATCAAACATTTTCTCCAATTCGAAACCCATAACCACGCGAACCACAAAACTAGAGCCTACTTGAAAATGAAGAAGACGAGACCATGACAGTGAGGCAAGGTATGACGACAATGATGCACAACGACAACGAAGTGTGATGAGATGGCGACACAATCTGATGAGAAACAAGATGGCGATGTGATCTGATGAGCAGTGATGGTGGCGATTACAATGACAAAGGCGAGGCATAATAACAACAATAAACCTAATCGAAACCCAAACAAGGTATGAAACAAAGCATAAATCCTAACATTAATTGAAACGAACATCTCTGGATCATTTTGGATTTTTTTTTCATAACTCGTTCACTCGACCTCGAACTCACAAGTTTACACCGAGTTCAACATATTTGTCCTAGTCTACACTGAGTTTGTCAAAAAATGAGTTTACGGGTTCACTCGCCAACCACTAGTGGACTCGTAAACTCGAACGAGTTTAAGGGTGAACCGAAAGTTTGATAACCTTGATAAAATTAACAAAAGACTATTTGTATTAAGTTCAAAGATAATTTAAAATGTCAAACTAGTTAATGGAAAGATCACTTTTTTCTTGTTCATTCTCAATAAAGTGACACAAATATCATCAAAGAACCAGAATTATTAAGTAGGGACAATATTAATTGAATAAATCAACATTTTAAAATTAATTAATATTTTAGACAATACGGATAATGAATGGTATTGTTTCATGCAAACAATAGGTTGTTTTCAGCTTCACACTACAGAGACAGAAACACAAAACCTAGCTTTCTTTGGTAACAAGTACATAGGAAAGTCAGATTATTCTTTTAGATTACACTTTTTTCTTCAATTAAATTCAATGTTATCAATGTTGGATAGCAACATAGAGCATTTGACCTCAAAATTAGTGAATTGCATGATGACCGCTATTTTGAAATTATTTTCTTTATTATTATTATTAATTATATTATTTGTTATAATTTATTTAGTTTTTTGTTAATACTTATTATTATTTAGTTTATATATTATATGCTTTAGATAGTTTAATATATTTGTATTTTTTTCATTTTATTATATATATATATATGTATATATATTAATTAGGAGTGACAAATGATTCACGGCAGATATACACATATATGCTTCCTTATGGTTTAAAATATTAATTAAATAATTTTAAAACATAACTTAAAAATCACAATGAAGGAAATATGATATTATCTAATATTCAATGTAAAAAATAATACATTTTCTTTTCTCCAATGTCAAATATTAAGAAAAAAAATTATGATTGTAGAAATATCAACTCTGAGTATCAAATAAATTTGGATAAAGGTCAAATAATGATAAAAAAAGTAAAAATGATCAAATGTGTGACCTAGAAATAAGTTACAAAACTAAGGAAGAAAGAAAAGTTAATATAAGTTTTTTAGGTTACATAATAAATTCAAGGTGTTTTAGTAATTTAAAATAGGGACAGCTACAAAGACGATGATGGGTGGGGACGGGGCAAATATGTATGTACACATCTTTGTCTTCATATCTAATTTTTAAAAAAAATCAAGTATACCCATACACAATTAATGCAGGATATCCTATCAAAATCGGGATATGTTTGGACAATACCCTAAATGGCAGGTTCCATGCTTTAAACTAAAAGAGAGAGAAAAACTAAGTTGGAATCAAATTAAAGTCCAACCTAACAAACCAAAACATAAAAGGAAGAAAATACAAAAATGTTTTAGCCATATTGACTATACACAATTCATTTTTCTAATATATATATATATATATATATATATATATATATATTTCTAATTCATATGAAAGTGTTGTTCAAAGAGTAAAATGCAACACATATATGAAACAATAGAGATGACAAATAAATTCGTCCCTACGAGTATTTTTCGAACTCATCCCAATTTTGATGGAGAATCCTCACCTTGACCAAGTATGGGTATGGATAAATACCCAATTTTTTAAATTGAATATGGAGATAAGGATGAATATGTACATATCTGCCCCGTCCTCGTCTCATACCCGTTCTTATACTCATCCTCATCCTTGTACTAATCATCATTTTAAATTACTAAAACACTAATAATTTATTAGGTAACCTAACAAATTTATCTTCATTATTCCTCTTGTTTTTAGTTTAATTTTATTTGGAAAACCCTTATTTTTATTCTTTTTCCACACAAATTTTCATTTTTTCTTAGTTGTTGTTGGACTTGTGTTCAATATTTACAAAGTTCACTTAAATTCCTAAGGTATTTTCTCCTTGATTACACAATTTTTTTTTCTTTTATAGAACTTCGTCCAAATCATGTATTGCATTTGAGGAAACGTAAACCTTTCATTAAATCAAATTACCGCTACTTTTTAATATTTTTATTTCTTAAAACTTCTTTCTTTTTTTCATTGGACAATCACTGTCTAGTGTAGCGTTAGGCGGTTTACACAAGGGTAGACATGTAGACGATCAACGTCTAGTATAGTGTTAGACAATCTACACAGGGTTAGTCTATCAATGTCTACTCACTGTTAGACAGTCAATGTCTTCTCCTAGGTAGACAATCTTTTTTCCTATATATAGTTTTGCTTTTCTCCTATATCGTTTACACACTCAAATAATATGTTGACATTTCAATCTTCTTTCTTCTTCCTTTAGTGTCTTGCGCATGCACTGTTTTCTACTTAAATAAAGTATTTTGTTCTTCTTTTGTGGTTTTCCATGTGTGTATTTTCTATCATGGTATCAAGAGTCATGGATGTTTTCTGATGGGCATATCTTTTCTATGTCTCTTGTTCTTCATTCTTGATTCTTTTCTTTTCCTTCTTTCTTCCTTCTTCTTTCTTTCCCATGGTAGAAGATTTCAAACACCTTTTGTTCATAGTTGTTTGTTAATCCATCCTAGCGATAACCCTGCTACTTGTCTCGTTGTTCCCATTCATGATGGTAATAATTACCATTCCTGGAGTTTATCCATGGAGACTGCTTTTTAATTTGATCGTAAAACAACAACTATCAAAATTTGGCGTCGCTATTGAGGAATCCAATTTGAATTTGGTTATTAATTTTCTTCTTTATCTGTATAACTTTTTTTTATGTATATGCATAATTTTATTTTTTATTTTTTTTACATATATAACTTTGTTTTTCATTCTATTTATATAGTTTTTCAATTTTCATTGTGATTAAAATTCTAATAAAAAAGAGAGCGTCTAATTGTTTTTCATCTTAATTTTGATTCTAAAATTCAAATGGATTTAGTTTCTATACTAAACCATCTTTCATGTAGAAACTATTCTTCATCTCGTCATGATCAACAGTACAACTATAAGATGCATTGTAAGTCATATGTGCATGAACCTTCACAATTTTATGAGCATTCTTTACAGCACAATGATCCCTACTCTCAGCAAGCCCAATAGTTTTATGAGTCATATTTCCAGCAATCTTGTGTATGCCCTGGCCAAAAATTTTAACAAACATTTTCTTTGTGCTACAATATATGAAAGCTATTGGCCTATATAGTAGAGAAGATGGTTGAGGAGATTTGTTACAATTCTGCCTTTCCCTCAAGCTTGACGAGGGAGTTCTTCTTTTTCCACTTTTATCATACATGTTTATTTGCTTGTGTTTACATTGAGGACAATGTGTCATTTAAATATATGGAGGAGAATCATAGTTTAATATTTCTTTTTTTCTTTTGTTTTTGTTTTTCTTTGATTTGTTTGAGTTTATTTTTTTCTTATGTTAAAAAATAATAAAAATAAATTAGTTTCTACGATTGTCTAATAGTTGGTAGTTTTATAATTCTTGAAAATATGAGTTTATTAATTTGTGTTGTTTGGATTTCCTTTAAAATTGATAAATAAGTTGGTTATATGAAACTATGGATTGAATATTTTTTAATAGATTATCCTTGGTGAGTTTTGGTCCTTGTTGATAGATCGTCGGATGGTTTGTTTGATAGACTATTTAATACATTTTTTAGTGTGTTTTCACTCATGTTTGCTTATACTCTATAACTTAACTTGATTCTTTGTTTTGCAACTGCGATTTACATGCATGAACTAATATGATTGATACATTCTTTGTTTAATTTAAGCCACTAGACATATTAGTCACCCTTCATGATAATCCACTTGTTAGTCTCCTTTAGCCTATAACATTTTTCTTGTTTTTAACCTTCATTATAAACCTTAAAACAGAAAACCATGTTGTCCTTACCAAAGAAAATAAAGGAGCTTTAAAATTACTTTGGAAATTTATTCTTGAATAAGTTTAAGGGTGTAACTCATTTTCATAGTTTAGCTCCTCAGTACCGAAAATGATAAAAAAAAAAAGAAAAAAAAGAGTAAAGAACGTAAGAGTGGACCATCTAATACACTGGTAAATCGTCTACTGCATGAGAAAAGCAAAAACAATATCTTGAAATATAGAGAGGAGTTCAATTGACATGATACTTACACTTATCCTCTGTTGATACTTTATTATATGGTTTTAAGCATCTTTTCCCCGTTTTACCTACCTTTACCTTTGCCCTATTACATCCTTTATGAAGTCCTTTTGATCTTTGATTTCATGTTTTTCAATTGTTGTGAATATTAAAGTCTTGTTAGGCATATGATAGTGTTTATCTACATGAGTGTTAAGTATAAATACCAATCGAAACACTTGAGAGTTAAGAAGCATCTAATGAAAGTTCTATCCTTCTTGATCCATCCTTTGATTTCACTTACCTACTTATTTGTTAAAAATATAGGAATTTCCATTCACATTTTTCTTGTTTCCTTGAATTTATATCATACTAGTCATTATGCATTCTTAGGATCTGTTGTAAATTTTGTCATTCGTTTGTACTTTTTTCCTTTGATTTGTGTTGAGACTATAAAGTGTTTTGCTCAGAAATGGATGAGCATAATTTCATTCACACTTTAAAGCTTTAAGCATAGATTATTGGACTATAATCATGAATAAATTCACTATTTTAATTGAGATTAATCTAATTGAGTTTATTTTGGCCTTAATTGTTAGTTATGTTAATATTGTATTTTAGTTGTAGTAGACGGTCTAACTAGACGATATGAATGAAGTGTCTACCACTGCGAGTGGGCTAAATCACATGAAAGTCCAAGTTAGTTCTTTGAATTAAAATAGGAAATAAAATATGAGTTAAAGAATTACATAATTAAATATGCAATATCAAAGAAAAGGAATTGGAAGCAAATCTTCTGTAGGGATATTCTTTTGAATTTCGGAAATTAAAAATCCCTTGTTAAACGCAGCAAAAACAAAGCAAAACTCCGTTGAATATATTGTTCAAGTAAATTTTCTTCAAATATCTCTCACAATAGCGTTGGGTTTAATTATAATCAATGCATAAATTTGAATGGAGTTTGGAAACAAAATATCTGGAAGAGAATCGAGAACGAGATCTAGAACTTATTGGGAAAGAAGATATCTACTTAATAATTTGAAATAGAGATAGGAAACATTTGATAATTATTAATTAATATCCTGAGGTGAATTTTGATTTCGATTTTGTGCAAAAAAAATAGGATTATAAAAGAGACGTTAGAGGAAGAACAGGGATCATGTTTTTGGCATCGCATTTTATAGTCACACAATGCACTCGAAACCTAGTTTTATTTCCCTTTTGTTATTTTCTTGGTTTTGCTTCCGCATGGAAGACTAAAGACTTTTGGCTTGATTCCCTTATGATTTCCTATTGAGTTATGAGGTTATATAAAGTTTTGTTCAATTTTCTTTAGTAGATTATGCTTTATTTTTGGTCTTTTTGAAATTAAGTTTCTATTAAAAGAATTGCTTTTGAACACTTTTTGAGAATTCAATTATTTCTTTAATTAGATTTCTTGGTTAGCTTGCTTAATTCTAATCAATCTCTTGTTCGTTTAGTTTGAGAGGTAGAAGATAAACATTTCACAAGTATACACTTGGAACTAGTGAGATACTAAATACATTTGTAAATGCTTGTTTTGTTGATAAGATCGTGTTCAATTTGATTAATGCCTATATGATTAAGTTTTACATTTGTGTGAGAATTGAAGGATGAAAAACTTAGGAAAACCAATGAGGAATTCATGGTAAATAAACTTGGGAGTCAATGTGTGTTCTCTTCTACTTTTAATCACATGTTGTATTTTCCTGCTGAACAATCACAACCCCCTTTTCCTTTACTTATTGCTAATTTTCATTGATTGCATATAACTTTGAATACTAATTTAACTGGATTTGCTATTGGATTTGTTAGGAGACAACTTGGGGTCATCTGACCTTGTTTGTACTATAATCTCTTTGGTGTTAGATGATGTATCACCTTGTTAGATGGCCTACGCTGAAATCTTTTTAATTTGACTATTAAACCATAGCTATCATACATGCCTAACAAAGAATATTATCTTTGAATGACATTATTGAAATAAACTTCTCACGAGATTGTGTTTTTGTAGCTTAGAGATTACAAAATGTATAAAGAAATATCAAATATATGATGAAAAAATCATAATGATATATTCTATAAACTTGTTCTTAATGAAAACATATAAGAACATAACATGGTGATTAGAAATATGACATTTTCAAATAGGAAATAATGGATTATAAGAATGATAAATATGAATTACACAAGTATGTATTAATCTAACTCTCCAACTCTTGGTTAAGTTAGATAAACTTGAGTATACATAAAGTAATAACTACATAAAAAAAAAGTTTAACTAACTAAAATAAATAATTTTCTAATAACAACTATGATCAAATATTTATACTATAAAAGATAATAACCTTTATTAGATGTTGTGTCCATAAGACGAACTAACATTGAAAATTTTCTTTACATGACTTTAGTAGAAAAAAAAGATAAGGTATAATAGTTTTCTCAAATATTATTCTATTATCAGTGTTATATGTATTTCCTTGGAAAGAATCAATATGTTAGATTATAGAATGCTTAAGGTGGAAATGTGTCTATTAAATTTGACATTTAAAAAATCTTTTAATACACTTTATTTTGTAGTTTTTAACATAAATGGTGTAATTTAATTAATATCACCTTACATTCTATTAGGTTATGTTTTTGTGTCAATGGAACCTAAAAATGTTACATGGCTTGTAAATCGAGAGTTCGAAAAAAATCCTCTCTCTCTTCTTTATTGTTTTGTTTTGCCTTGTTGAAGATGTCTAGATTAAAAGATAATGAATAGATTATACCTATATACAAATGTGGATTTTTCCACTTGTTCTTTTTATAAAATTTATATCTTTACTTCTTTCAAGGTTTCTAGTAGGAGTCTTCAAAATATTATGGATCTTTTCACTACTTATGGTCAAGCTTTGGGTCAAATCTATAGTAATGAAAAGTGTTGCTTTTATACTAAGTCAAATGTTATCTCTACGATAAATTCTTGCCATTTCTTCATAGTGACATATTTCTTGGTTTTCTAAGTGAGTTAATAGGTTACTTCTCGATCTATATTTATGTTTCTTTGAATTTTTATGTTGACTTGAGGTTGTTATTATATCTACTAAACATGCTTCTAAATACGATTTGATTGGAATGTGATTATTGGCTCGTGATGAATGTTTTTCACAATATAATATTATTGGACTACTTGATTGAAGATTTTCTCCTGTGACCATTTTCACTATTTTCATAATTATAGAAAATATGTATGCATATAGATTAGTTAGTTATGGGGTGAATCATAAACAAGATTTTGTTTGATGAAGTTATTTACATAATTTCACTATATATGAATTTTTTTATAAATAAGTTTGACTTACCTAATTTAGGTTTGCTTCATTTCCTATTTTACATGAGTTTTGGCCTAATCCTCTCTTGTTTCTTTTTTTATTTATTTTTTTTCTCTTCTTTTTGTACCATAGATTACATGTTGCATATAATGAAAGAACCAAAGACTCTCAATTTAATTAGGACGTATTGGTGATGAGTGCCATAATTTATTTATATTTCACGCAAAAAGATGGACACTTATGAACTTCAATTGTTAATAAAGTTATAATTCAACCTTTAAGTTAGGAATTTGAACATTTTTACATATTTTTGGATTATGAGATGCATAAGAACTATTTATTCCCAAATTTATGCTAATTTTAGGATTCTAGGGGAAGATGGAGATAAAGGACTAAAGGAGGAATGGAAAAGTTAAAGACGAGGAGAAAATACAAAGTTTGAACATTCAAAACTCGCCCAAACCCGCTGAAACAAGATCACTCCAGAGGTAAACTTGCTCTCTGGAGAAAATTCGCCCAAGAGCTTGCCCAGGCTCGATTGAGCGAGTTTGACAACAAAGTTTGTTTTTCTTTATTCTCGTGAAACTCATATGAGCAAGCAATATCTTGCTTGAGCAAGCAATATCTTGCTTGAGCAAGCAATATCTTGCTTGAGCAAGATTCCACTTAACCTACATCAAATTAGGTTAAATAAATGGTGTGAGGCAGAATCCTAGACAGAGGGATGATAATTAAAGATAGAAAACCCTAAAGGAGACAACCGTCAAGGAGAAATTCCCTAGATCTTCTTTTCTTGCTTTCAAAGCTTGTAATGACCAATATGAGTGGCTAAGTCTTTCCTTTGGGATTGAGAGTAATTTATTCAAACTCTTATGTAATGAGGTGATATTTGTTTATAATATTTTGTTCTTGATTGATATTGGCATTATCAATTTATTCTTAAATTTTAAATCTTTATTCATGATTTTGATCCTTAGATTTGACTGGAAAGTATCTGACCTAAATGATAATGCTTAACATATTTGAATGCTAGAAATATATTTGAAATGTTAATTGTTTTACAACATTTGTTTGTAATGATAAGAACATTTTTATAAATATGCTAGGAATCAATATTTAGGAGACAATTTTAATAATTTATATGCAAGGAATCGATATGAATGATTTTATATGTATATCAATTTCAATCAAGATGGAATGTTATATGTTTTTATTCATTGAAACTACAGGACAAGTGAGAAGGATTAACCACATCCAAATTTTCTCAATTGAATCATCTAAATCGTTTACTTTGTTTTTATTTAATTTCTTACATAAATTCATGATACTAACAACCTTTCAACAAACTTTTGCACATCTTTTGATATTTAGTGAATATTATACTTGAGATTTTAGAATTGTTCCTTGTGGGTTCGATATCCGTCCTTAGAGACAATTTATTACTTCTGACTCAATACACTTGTCGAATTAAAGAGTCATCAATTTGTCTCATACTAATACTTAATGTATCAAAGCCTTTACATAAACAAAAAGGAGACAATAAAAAAACAGATAACAAAATTTACGAAATCATTGAACATAATGTAAAAATATACCACTAAGTTTTTTTTTTAATTATTGAGTTGTAAATTTTTATGGTAATTTAACATTTAACCATTTTTCTTTCATTATTCTCAAATCTATTATATGAACAGTTAAATTACATAAATACATTTCTAAGAGTCAAAAAGTTTCATCTAAGATTCCTAATTGGACTTCAATTTAAATATTGATCTTTTTTTGAAGTAGATAATAATAATTGAGCTATAAATTTAACATAATGAATTGTAGTTAACAATAAAAATGTCAATCCTAACTATTATCTACCTTGGACTTCACTTAGAGTCACATTGTTGTTTGAGTTAAATTGACTTTTTTGAGAAGACTCTGAACTCTGACAATTTTGTTTTTGAACAAATGCAACTTGCTTTGGAGGAGGAAGATGTGTAATCTCACTTATAAGCATCAAAACCACAGTTGATATGGATGGTCTTTCTTTAGTAAGTTCTTGAACACATAGAAGTCCTATATGTATGCACTTCAACATACTTTTTTCAAACACTGGATCCCATATCTCTTGATCTATTATAGTTATAATGTTGCCTTCATTCCATAGTCTCCATGCCTAAAAATACAAAATTTCATTAACAAAAATAATAATATTTTTTCTTAATAAAACAAAGGGACATAAGTTAGAAAGACTTACAAATCCGACGAGACTGAGTGATTGTTCATCATTATGAAAGCTAGTATTTCTTCGTCCACTTACAATCTCTAGTAATAATACTCCAAAGCTATACACATCTGATTTTTCTGAAAAAATTCCTTCCATTGCATATTCAGGAGGCATATAACCACTACATTAAAAATAAATATTATAAGTAAAAATCAAATTATTTAATATTAAAATAATAATAATGTACAATATTGAAAATGATACTTACTAAGTTCCGACAACCCTTTTTGTGTTAGCTTCATCATCATTACCTCCTCTAACAATTCTAGCTAAACCAAAGTCAGATATCTTTGGATTCATATCATCATCCAATAAGATATTGCTTGCTTTAAGATCTCTATGTATAATTCTTAGTCTTGAATCTCGATGAAGATAAAGTATTCCTCGTGCTATTCCTTCAATTATGTTAAAGCGCTTCTTCCAATCTAAAACTTTCCTTTGAAGTGGATCTAGAAAAAAGTAATGAATACATGAAAAAGATATAAAAGTTATATGGAAGTTTATAGTATAAAATAATATTTAAATTATAAAAAATCCCATTAAACAAGAGCTTCGAAGAGGCAAGAACTAACCAAAGAGAAATGAATCCAAACTTTTATTTGGCATAAACTCATATACCAACATTTGTTCCTCCCCTTCGATGCAACATCCAAGAAGTCTTACTAGATTTCGATGTTGAAGTTTAGAAATCACTACCACTTCATTCATAAATTCTTCTAATCCTTGTCCAGAAGTTTTTGAAAGTCTTTTTACAGCAATTTCTTGTCCATTTTCCAAGTGTCCCTAAGATAGTAAAAGATCATTAATATTAAGTTATATAATATTATTAATATAAAAATAATAATAATAAACCTCTTTTATGAAAAAATTACCTTATATACAGGACCAAAACCTCCCTTTCCAAGCATGTTACCAAAGTGAAAATTGTCTGTAGCATTTGCAAGCTTTTCAAATTTAAAGAGTGGCAGCTCTTCCAATTTAGTAGTAATTTCCTTTTTCTTTCCGCTAATCTCATCTTCAAGCACACTTCCTGATAAATATAAATTATTTAGGCAAAATAAATTAGCAATAAAAAAAATTTGAAAGCAAAAATATCTGCGTAGAATTGATAATGTTTTCATATTTGAAAATTTTATATTTTGACATGTGATAATTAATGTGATAGTGTTCATGTTTAATAATTAAATTGATAAAAAAAATGTTAGTGCATATAAATATCACTTTTAGTGTAAATTAATTTTTAGAATTATTTCAAAAAAGACTAATAAGGTCAATTCATTAGTCTAGATTAGCTAGAAGTAAAATGCTAAAATATTTAAATCGAAAAAAGATAAGTTAGAATTCGATTAATAAGAGGAATCCAATCCTAATTTATTTTAAAAGAAAATTATTAATTAGAAATAAAATTTTAAAGATAAAAAATAATTATTTATTATATTAATTAAAATTTATAAACTAGTTTTTAAATTGGTATGTTATTAGGTTTTAACTACACATTTAAGGTTTTAACTATCCATTTAAAGTAGTTGATAACTAAATCTTTAATTTAAAAAATAATTTAAAAATTTATTATAAAAATTACTTTAAACTAATCATTTGTTTAGTTATATATAATAATTGAGTTTTTAAAAATTATTTTTTATTAATAATTTTAATGCTAATTTTTGGTATTGAAAATATTAGTATGTTCAGTTGAGAATTTGACATTTTGGAGAACTAAATTCTAAATTTGTACAAGATGTAGTTTAAAAAACAAAGTGTGAGAAAGTCTAATAATGTTTTATATTATTATTAAACTAATAACATTTTATATTTATTTACATAAGTCCAGAATATTTTATTTTCTATAAATCCATAATGAAAACCATATTTTCTACTATAAATTTTATTTTTAAAACATTTTCTTCTTTTTGAAAATTGAAAAAAAAAATAAAAAAAAGTCAAAATTCGATTACTACTAGAGTGTTTACAGGAAATAGTACTGTATACAGTTAAGAATTTGACCTTTTGTAAAATGAAATTCTAAATTTGTGGAAGGTGTAGTTGAAAAAATAATAATGTGTGAGAAAGTCTAATGATGTATATTTTATTTCAAGATTAACGGCAGAAAAGTAAGGTACACACATGGCTAACATCCTATTCATCGTATCTTCTTCGTACTATATTCCTGCTCATAAAGATTCGTTCAAATTTGTCGGTTTATACTATTTTAATGTTTTTGTCTCCCTCTGCCCAGAGTTTCCCTATCATCCACAACCACTAATGTCCACTCTATTTTTAACTCATCAAAGACAAATAATATCTAATATAGAGATACAGAAAAAAAATTTGAAAAATAGTAAACGTCATAAAAAAATTTAATGAAAAATAATAATTATACCATAAATTAGTTGATAACTAAATTAGAGATATTTTAATTTTTTTTTTAATTTCTAAATTAGTTTTTATTATTGTTAAATAATTTTTAAATTAATATCTAATTAGCTATCAAAGTTTTAACTACCAATTATCTTGATCGCTAATTAGAAACCAATTTAAAAATTATTTAATAATAATAGAAATTAATTTAGAAATTACAAATTTTTTTTAATCTCTAAAATGTAAAAAAAAAAAATTAATTTTTAAAATGATTTTTAATTTAATAAATTAATTATATTTTATCTTTAAAATTGATTTTTATTTCATTGTATTGTATTGTAGCGTATAAATATAAATTAGTCAACTTTACCTTTATGCTGCTTAGGAGTAAATTTCCTCCACAGAAGATAAGCACTGATTGCAGTTGCTAATGCTCCAATTGCCCCCATAATGCCAATGATTAATACCTTGTACTTTCTACCCTTCCCACCACCACTAGCTGCATCTTTTTAGTAAAAAGAACCAAAAAGATTATTAAGAAATTGATATGAAATCTCTCCTATTATCTTTAATTCTAACATTGAAAAAGGAAAAATTATTGTTTGTCTTTCCTTTTAGCTATAAAAAATTAGGTAGATGGTATAAAAGTTTGTATGAAAGACACTGAAGGAGAAAATGTGAAGAAATAACAAGTTTTGGAAGCAAAATAGGCTTAGAACTGATGTAGTTCACTAAAAAACACCAAAATGTTGTGAGTAAGGAGAGAAAACATACGTAGAAGCTGTGATGGGACACGAATGAAGAGATCAACCCCTCCATTAGGAAATTTCTGCAAATCAATCAAGTCTCTGCTCCAGTACATGCAACCAATATAAGAATCATATGCATATGCCAAGCAAGAGCAATTTGCCAAGCAATCTGCTCCACATTTCTCTTGGTCTCCATCTGATCTCTCTGAAAAGTCAGGCACCTTCATGTTATGGTACTCCAAAAAACCATCTTCTTCAACTTTTTCACTCACATTTCTCAACTTGCCACAATTCAGTGCCACATTCCTCACACACCCATTTGTCCAATTTTTGCTGTTCCATTCCTCTGGCTTCCTTGGCTCAAACCCCTCAAAACAGCTGCAAATTGGTACTGTGGAGTTATCACAGCTTCCAAATGGCCCACACTTCCCATAAAAGTCACATTCATTCTGATCCACCTCAAGTTCCAGAAAGATCGTTCTGTTCAGAAACTCCACCAGTTTTAGTGTGCCTCGTGGAGTTATGGTAAGGATTCCAAACATGGCAGGTTTCTCAAAGTTGTAGGTCAGATAAGCAGTTCCATTATCATTTGGCTCAAAACGCCACCCATATAAGTACTCAGTTAACATCCTTGGCGATCCAAGGAAGACTCTTCCATTCCATGGACCAGTTCTCCAATACGGCTTTGTTTTGTTGTACCAAAAAAACACTTCTGGAGCATCCAACCTTTCAAGGCTCCCAGTGAAGTACCCGGAAGAAGGATCAGAACTGCTTTTCCATGACACATACTCAATCTTCTCACCTGTTATCATCCACAGATACAACATCAGATCTTCATATACATGTTCCTTTGTTTCATTTCATACAGCTGTCTTATATATCTTCATATCCATAAAATAACTTCAAAAAGTTTGGATATTTCACAATGGCATATATCATGATGAAGTCTCTAAGAGTATAGTATAGTCATAATCAACAAGTCTTTAATTCGAGTAGTATTGAATTCAGAAAACTGTGATTGAATGACAAAATATAAGCATTCTGATAGAACAGTAATTGATGTTTTCTTTTGATGTCTTCTATCATTCCTTTTCAGTATTAAAAATGGATTGAAGATTGTATATAGGTCAATAACTTGACCATTTTATCTCATCATACAGTAGTAAATGAAAATCATAGCTTACCAGTGATCCTATTACTCGCAATTTTCATCGATGGCACAGCAATATCAGCAGGGTGTGTGAAAGTGTCCCATAATGTTGTTAAGCTTGAGACATCACGAAGGATCAGATTTCCTGAATTGTCAAGTTGAGCAGTTGTGTTGGTAGCACTAGCTGACATATTTGTTGACCACATCACTCTGTTATCTCCATTCAACACCACAAGATTCCCATCCTTGTGAATTTTGAGCACCCCAGATGAATCATTGATCAGTGGTTGATCTCTATTTGCTGTCCATATGATGTAGGTTTGAGAGAGATACCAGATTCCCACATAGCGATGTGTAGAGTTTTGAGGGCTGAAGAATCCAAGCTTGAAGTCACCGTTGCTTGAGCTAATAGTCTGAGAGTCCCTGATGAATCTGGTTGATGTGATGCTATCATTCACAGAACTTACACCCCAACAGAAGCTGGAAAATATGAGCAAAAAACTCAAAAAGTGATTGATTCTGGTTGGAAAACCCATGAATCTAATGGTTTTGAACGTGGAAATGCTAATTCTTCTGGTGTTGTTTGGATGATGATTCTCTCTTTGTGAATACTAATACTTCTTTGGGTCTGATGAGGTTGATTCCATGTTATTGATCATCAAAAATGAGGTTGAAGTTGTGCACCAAACTATGATCCTTAAGGTTGAGTTGACTTTAGTTACGCGTTAAGCATGCGAAGTAGAGTGGAAAAAATGTAAAAAAGAATTCTCAAATCACATTATTTTATTCAGAAGCCAACTTGCGTATACCTTGTAATTCGTTGCTTCTCCCAAAATAATAATTGAACTAAGACTACAATTCGTTTTATGTTAATTAATTAGGAGTGCTTTGGCCTAATGAGATAGACAACTTATAATATATCAAGATTAACCATCTAACTCTTTAAAAAATTATACTAATTTGATAAAAAAAAGAGATAGAGAATAGTTCTAGCTAGTAATGTTTCCTCTAATAAGCAATATGTGTAAGCCATGAGACAATGTATATTATTTGAGATTGAACTTTATCATTATTTTATTTTGTTTTATGTTATTGAGGATATTCATATTTATCATAGTTTTTTTTTATCAATGAGGTTCAATTTTATACATTAAATTTTGAAATGAGTAAAATTTTAAAAAAATTATCAAAATAGATAAATTCGGTCAAAATTACACTACTTCAATTGAAATTTGGTTACACTGTAATTGAGTCACAATTCAATTCAAATATTTTTTTTTGTCGGCAATAAAAAATAAATAAATGTGAACCACTTCAGGGGTGGTCCAACCCTTATACAAACATAAAATACCTAAGACACTCCATCTTAACACTCACACTGCCAGACGCCTAGAATTACAAAGCAATCCTAACTCAACCCAAAAAATTTGAGCTAAAAGATAATTCAAGAAACCATCGTCATACAGACCAAAGGTTCGAGACACCACTCAGAAAAGGAGAACAAACCAGAGAGAGCCTTGGACGTAATCCAAGATCAAGCCTTCACTTGAACTAAGACAACCACTTCTAAACCATCGACAACTCCCCCATTAAAGATTACATTGTTTATATGCTTCCACAACTCACTTACCACTGCAGTCCAAATCACTCCCCACATCTCATTTGCTAAAGCAGACACATTACACAATCTAAACTGAGAAAAATTTAGCAGTGGATCATTATGGGACACAAACTGCACTCCAAGCCATGCAAAACAACGACTCCACACTAGCCAAGCAAATGTGCACTCGAAAAACAAATGGTTATTTGATTCCACCTCCACCCTACAAAGACTACATAAAGGACTTTCAACCGCAATCTCACGCTTTTCCAAGTTAACCCTAGTAGCTAGCTTATTTTCCAACACCCTCCAGGTAGTAACAAGTGCAGAAGGCAGGGTTTACATCTCCAAAGCTGTTTAAACACGATGACATTCTCCCCTTCTCGGCCCCTTCTAAAACGATTATAGCAGAATTAACCGTATATGATAACCCCTCCCCATCCTTCATAATAAAATATTGATCTTCATAATAAAATCGTGTCACCTTAGAACACAAATTACATATTTCAATAATTTTTTAAAATTTTACTCATTTTAATAATTAACATGTGAAATTGTGCATGATAAAAAATCACATTTATTAAAAAACTAATTAACTATTTTCTTTTTTTTTCCTGTTTTTATGAGAATAGAACAAGACATCATTCACATGTTAACAAACATTGAGTATTCACATGTTAACAAACATTGTGTAGAGACTTTTTTATTTTTCTTATGAAGAAGATTATTTCATTTTCTTCTTCTAATAAGCACTATCTTTATCAAAGTTTCTTTTGACTATCTTTATCAAAGTTTCTTTTGGAATAAATATTGAATAGATGATTATCAACTTTCAAATTGAGATTTCTACATTTTTTAAAGCCAGAAATAAATACAAATCATTTTGGTTAGGTGGGGTGTATCTCTTGGTGGTTAAACTTAAATTATTAATTAAATTTAATTACTATTTTATAAAATGAATCTACTTATAACCTTACCGAAAAATCCAACTTATTTTAAAAACTCTATTTTTCTACCAACTAATATTTTAACAAATAAATCACACATGATAATTCACAATAAGTTAGACTAATTATTTTCAAAATAAACTTTGTTTCTCCCAAACTAAATATTTTCTATGCACATGCTTAAAAATGTTGAACCAAGAAAATCATGTTACTAATTCATTTTAGTTCACTCTTGATACTTTATTATTTGAAGAACCTTTTTATTTATTTTTTATGGATAAGAATTGAATAACATACTTAACTAACTAATCTAGACTCTTTTAGATATACTTAATATATTATTTAATTTCATATTTTATCATTAAGGTTGTCAATTAAAACTATTATAGTTTAGCATCGATTATTTCTTATAACTATTATTACTAAATCCAATCTCATAAAAACTAAAAAACATTAGAGAAATTACAGCAATTGTTATCAAGTTAAATAGTTAGTCCACACATATATTTTCTTTGTGGTCACCACTTTCTATGGGGCATTTTGTTTTGTTTCCCTTCCCAAAGAC
>Ga0123342_1004343_pt1 | contig 21689 bp, 12 predicted proteins | sample Turbeawhitnodule_FD_89960 | JGI IMG/M metagenome (GOLD analysis project Ga0123342, IMG submission 89960) | Root nodule microbial communities of legume samples collected from Mexico - Turtle bean Mexico white nodule | ecosystem: Host-associated > Plants > Roots > Nodule | place: Mexico: Nepantla...
ATATTAGAAGTAAATAATTATTTTAATCTAATTATATATTCATATTTTTATAAATTAAATTTATTGTAATATCTTGTTTGTAATAACTAATTAATGTAAGATGTATATTTTTTAAGTATATTTTTGGTTTAGTTACCTTCTAAACTTTATTTTATTGAAACATAATAATAAAAGAGTAATTAAAATAAAATTAGATTGAGAAATAAATAATATATTAATTATAATTATTAAATATATATTGAAATGATTTTAATAAATTGGTCGGATTGATTATGTAATATATGAAATATTAAATTTAGTTATGGAGTGCTGGTTAATAAATTTGCAAGTTTCATTTTTCACAATTTTAATTTTTTAAAAGAAAATAATATATTTCACAAAATAATTATTTTAGAAGTAAATAAATATCATATGTAAATAAATAATATTTATTATTAGAAGTAAATAATTATTTTAATTTAATTATATATTCATATTTTTATAAACTAAATTTATTGTAATATCTTGTTTGTAATAACTAATTAATGTAAGATGTATATGTTTTAAGTATATTTCTGGTTTAGTCACCTTGTAAACTTTATTTTATTCAAACATAATAATAAAAGAGTACTTAAAATAAAATTAGATTGAAAATAAATAATATATTAATTATAATTATAATTATTAAATATATATTGCAATGATTTGGTCGGATTGATTATGTAATATATAAAATAATATATTAAATTTAGTTATGTCGTGCTTGTTAATAAATTCGCATGTTACATTTTCACAATTTTAATTTTAAAAAAAATGTATTTCAAAAAATAATATAAGTTTATAAATTATTTTTTTAATATATTACAGTTTTTATCATTTTTAAATATGTTACCTGCAAAATTTAAAAAAAAAAAAACAATGAATAACTTACATACGGACACCATCCGTATGTAACAATTTTAAAAAAAATTAATAACTTACATACGGAACCAATCCATATGTAACAATTAAAAAAAAAGTTACATATGAAAAAAATCCGTATGTAATAATTTAATAAAAAATTAATAATTTATATACAGAAATATGCGTATGTAATAGTTTTTATTATTTTTTATTTAATTTTAAAATCAGTTACATACGGAAAACGTCCGTATGTAACAATTTTGTTTTTAATTAAAATTATAAATAACTAACATACGGATTGGATTCGTATGTAATGTTTTCCGCTTCTTGGCGCCAAAATTACATACGAATTTTATCCTTATGTAACGACTTTTTGCTTACATACGGAAAAATCCGTATGTAATGTTTATTTACATACGATATTTTATCCGTATGTAAATATCCGTATGTAATACCCACTTTATATACGGGTTTTTATCTGTATGTAATAATCTGTATGTAATTTGAGTTTTTATTGTAGTGTATGATACTGACACTACATGTTAGTGTAAATCTTGGGTGGTGTGTTAGTCCTTTGGGAAATGATGAAGCTCTAGTTGCATAAGCCTTTCAAATAAGATTTCATAAGTAATGTAGAGATTAAACTTAGTCATACTCATAAGGAGCAATTGATATTTAATGTCATATTTAATTCAATTTCAAAATAAGGTTAGAGAGTTTTGTATGATTTCAATTATTCTAAAGTCTAAGATTGGAATCTATGAAAAAACAATGGTTCATTCTCTAATTTTTCTCCTTATTTCATTATGTATCACTAAATTTTAGAACTATTTGTAACCACAAATAAATATATATATATATATATATATATATATATGAATTCCTAAATATTCAAATTTCAAAAAGTTAATAACAATTGATCATCCATATTCAATTCATATTAGAGTTATGAAATCAATTCAAAGCAAAGTAAAAACATAATTCTAAATTATATTTAATAAGTAATTGAAAGAGTTTTTGGAACAAAATGAATTATACTTTATAATTGACATTTAAACATTTGGGACTATATAAAACCAAATCTCAATCAAACCTAGAAAACTTTGAAGAAAACAACTAAAAGTAGAAAAGTAATTTTCATGATTAGAAAGTAAAGAGATTAAAGAGAAGAATGAACCAAATAAAACTTGAATATAAGAAGAAGTGAATTAAATTATATGAAAGTTGCTTCAAAATGTAAAAGAAAACCTAGAAAACTAAATGAAACTCCCTCCTAACTAACTTTACAAGTCCCTACATAGAGTATACAATGTTATACAAGTTGTACAAGGCCAGTGGATCTAGTCGAATCACTTTGAGTTAGATCTTGACTCATTATGCATTCTAGCTTGCAAAGATATCTTCTCAACACAAAATACATTTGACGAGTGGATTGTTATTTTACTAATCCTCTCCTTCTAGAGCTAATTCACTAAGCACATGGTTAAGTTGTTGAGGGCATAACAATTAATTTTGTTACTGGAAAATTGTATATCCACTAAGTAGATTTATGTTGCGCTAAGCAAAAATTTACAAATTGGAAGCTTTTATTCAAGAATTCAGTCTCCATTAATTCACCCTTAAGAAAAAATGAATCAATATAAGTGAAAAATGTACACACATAAGATAATTTATAATTAATTCCTCTTTTATGTCTCATTTACCAAAACTAAGCTAAGAATAAGTATTTATGAACTAAACCAATGATAAAATTCCAATTAACTATGCTAAAAGTGTGAATAAATTGTGTTCATCCATGAACCATTAAGATTTTGACAAATAAGACCTCTTCCAATATGTACGATCGTCTTGCATAGAGGGGATTGTATTGGGGTCGTCAGCCTTTGAGTATCATACCCTTGTGTCTTCACTTGAATCTATCCTCCTTTCGGTTGACTTTTTTTTCACTCTTACTTGACTTTGGTATTGTGAGAGTTCTTTCATTTGCACATATTTTGCAACTCTCTGCCGATACAGGTCTTGGGCCAATTTTTTACAAAGGCTGTTGATAAATGATCTTAGTTTGAGGATGTAAATAAGTGATGAAGAGTTATTGTCTACTCAAGGTTTTTGGTGATGAACCTCCCCATAAAGGTATGGAGAGATTCTTTCGTTTCTCGTTAGATGTTGACCAAGGCTACCGAGGTGAGGTCATGAGGTTGACTTGTTGCAAATTTTGTGGTGAATTTTGATGTTAACATTAACAAAAGAGAGGTGATGGATTCTTTTGTTAGTTGGGTGAACTCGTTAGGGGTGAGGAATACTCGAACATGATGACATCAATTGTGGTGTAAATGCTTAGCTTAGTCACATAAACCATAATGTTCTCATCTAAGTTGGTTGTGTCATCATATTTGTCCATGATGAGGCATTTTCCATCCTTTCCGGAATGGGGCTTCCATGATGCAGTCAATGAAGGGGTGCAACTGAAGTTCACGAAGAAAACCATATGTTGGTGTTGCATGCCTATGAAATACTATGGATGGCCAACTTAGGCATGCTAAATGGATGTCTAGATGTTAGATGGGATACGATTATAACTATGTATGTTTTATCTTTTTTGTGTGCCATGTGCGATGTTTGAGAGTGGAGATAGATTATGTTTGTTTCTAGGAATTCATATTGGCCTCAAATAATTGCATTCTGGGTTGATAGTTTTTTGACATGCTTTCTCAACACTTCATTTTGTTCTTATGGAGGATGAGTTGGAGTCATCCAAGGTGGATGCCGAGTTGTATGAGCGAACTGACTTCTTATGTTAAGGGTTGTCGAGCTTATGGTTGAAAGCCAAGTGGTGGTCCACCTGTAGAAGACCCACCGATGCTCTAGTTTGTAATAGTTTGAGAATGAGTGAGTAGGTAATGAATGAAAGTATTAGTATGTGAAAAATATTCCTTCAAGTGATATTTATAGGCTTTTGGGCATGTAACTGATCTTAGTAATTATCATTGTTATTAGATATTGAGTTGATTCTCATGGAGACATGAATTAGTTACGTTCCAGTATTAATAAACTAAGCAACAAGTGCAAATGGTTAATTCTCATGTTGTGGATGGATATTAATTGCTATGTAATTTGTGTTCTGGTAGTACATTTTCTTTATCTCTTCTCATGTCTAAAATAGTTTATGAGGGGTCTCTCGGTGTCTTTGTCAATTGGTAGTTATGTTGGAGATGCCTTCCTAAATCCCAAGGTCGAGTCTTGAGAACTCAAGGTACGAGTATTGATGACTTAATCTTGATTCGTGTTTATAGTTTTGGTGAATATGATTTTTCTAGCATTCTCTGTAATGGTATTCTAAAGTATTGTCTACTTTGTAAGTTCTATGTGTCGTGGTATCTCCTTAAAGAGAATGAGATTGTTTGCAGAATACACTCGGTTATGTCTAAATCGGTAATGAGAGATAAGAGTTGTAAGTGTTAAATACTCAAAAATAAAATCATATTTATCTCTTGATAACGAGTTGATCTTATTTATACTTTTCAAACTTAATTCGATCATGATGGTGAACAATATCATTATATCACTTTCACTTTGATCCATGATTAAAAGAGAATACACTATATTTATACCTTAATTATATAATTAAGTGTGTTTTTTTATTATTAAGAAAAACTCGTGTAAGAGTTTGATTCTCCACTTACACCTCTAACAATGCCTAATTATTTCACCTTCCAATTTTGAAAACAGTCATGTGTACGTATACTTCTTTCTTCATTTTTATGATATCATCGCATTTATTACTTATTTCCTTCTTTTTATCTCTCTTTCTATGAAGAGTGTATACCCTTCCAGGAAAAGAATTTTGACGCATCTTATAACATAGATGAAAAATGAGAAAAACGATAAACAAAATTATAATATACACGTCATGTTTTGATAATATTTTGTTTTGGCATCTCTTATTATAAAAGACGTAGCAAAAATCCCATAATGGAAAAAAAAAAATAGAAATTATGTAGTTCTCTGAATGTGGAAGGGGAAAGCGTGGTGTCTTAGATAAGGTTCCTCTTAATTGTGCTTAGCCTTTTTGGCCTAACGAAGCAATGTTCCATTCCCTCACGAGTCTATGACTAGGCCAGGAGAGGCTCTTAGGCCATGACCATGACCCTCCCTTTTCCAATATCATATTCATGGGGTCTAACTGGACCAACCATTTCAATTTTTTTTTATCTTTTAAGAAGGAATGTCTCTATCCCTTTCCCATTCCCATTCCTCAAACAGCCTCCATTATTCATTCATTTTCCTTTCCTACCTCAACACGAAATTTCTGCATTTAAATATACATATAAATACACCCCAACACAACCAGCATCACCAAACACGGTCACACGGAAACTAAGTCCATGTGTTTTATTTATATGGACTTCCTTTTGTCATTTGTGGGTCTCCTCGCCTTTTCTTCTGTGGCCACACACCCTTAGCTATTCATTCCTCAATTATCAATATCTTCTCTCTCTCTCTCTCTCTCTCTCTCTCTCTCTCTCAATGAGAAACACCAAAACATGACAACCAAAGGAACATCTCACTCTGCACCCAATACAGAGTGTTGCATGTGTGGGGATCTTGGCTTCTCTGATCAGCTTTTTCAATGCAGAGTTTGCCAATTCAGATCTCAGCACAGGTGGGTATATAATATTTTTTCTTTCTTTCTTTCTTTTTCCTCCTCTAATATGGTTTTATCATCACATTCCAGACACTGTCGTATACTAAACCAAGACACTTCTCGTATCACAAGTTTCAATTTTTATTTTATATGTTAACAAAACTAGCCTTATAGATTAGACCCTTTTGTATGGTGGACTAGTTTTTCGTTTGGGTATGGTTCATAATTTGATTGTTTCAAAATTAACCCTCGTTTTTTCCTCAAATTTGGCAGATACTGCAGCAATCTGTACCCGAAGCCAGAGTCTCTTGGAACCTGCAATTGGTGTTTGAGTCAGAGAGAGGACACCAAAGAGAAGTCGGGCAATTCTTCGAATTCCTCCTCGTCAATTTGGAACAACGATGATGAGAGCAGGATCAAGAGAATCAAGAATGGTATCAACAACAGTGCTCAAAACATGGGGCTCAAGAAGGGACCCAAAGGGAGTGGTATCCTTCATCTCCAAATTCAGAAACCCATTAAGAAACCAAAGTCACCAGACTCATCAAGATCGCCATCAGCATCCACATCCCCCCACAAATCTCCACCGGTTCTAGTTTCAACCCGCAAGAGAATAGTCACGAACGGTGCCTTGGAAGAGAGACTGAGGAGGACCAGGTCAGAAGACATAGCAAATTCGGGTGGTGCCACCAAACAGGTCTTCAGGAATAAGGTCAGAAGGTACAAGCTTTTGGAAGAAGTTTCTAGTTAAAATAAACATATAAATAATAATAATGATAATAAAAAAGAAGAAGAAGAAGAAGAAAGGGCTTAGAATGAAGAGAGTTATGTAATAGATTATCAATGAACACAGAAGAAAGAAAAAGAGGTCATGGGTTTTCGTGCCTTTTGCGTTTTTTCCTTCGAAGTTTTGTCCCGATACATGTACAGCACAATGGTGAATGAATTAATGAATGAGCAAAACTTGTTTTAAGAGCTTAGACTCGCAGTTGTCATTCCCTCTTTCCATTTTCTCCTAAAATGTCATCACAATCAGTTTTGTTAATTTATCACCCATGCCGTTTGAGGAAGAGTTCTCTAATTGCATAATTACCTGTATTGATGAAGAGTTGATACAATTTTGCTTAGTTTTAGGTTTAGATCTTTATCTATAGTGGCGTAAAACATAATGCTTAATTAGCATTTTGTTTTTTCAAATTTGATGTGAATGAAATTAAGGTGATTTAAAGGGAAAGAAGACTTAGAGGTTGAAGTCCTTAACCGTTAAGTTACACGTCTTGCATGCCAAAAGTCTATAGATTGGAGAGAAATTTCTTGGCAACATCAGCACACGCTTTGAAGTGGGGTTTGGTCCTTGACAAAGAATCAATTAACACACACTACCAGACAAAAGCTTGACAATGGGGTCAACTGCACATGAAAATGAGTTTCTTGCATCCATGCATGAATGAAGATGAACTATTCATCTTCATATCTAGAATACATATTTCAAGTTATATATTTATAGAGATTAAATGAGTCATTGGATGATTAATTGCATGAATGTGGCAAATCCCTCACCGTCTATTGTGTGAAGGTTACACCAATGGCTACAAGATACCTAAAATCCTGGATAGTGGACAGCGATTTGCTTTCCCACAAGAATATTTTTTCTGCCTTTTGAATATGGTTTGGCAAACGCAATAGATTCCTAGGAAAATATGGAAAAGATGGTTTGTTTAAAGCCTAATTACGACGAAAATGATTCATTAGAATAAGTTGACTTGGAAAGTGCATTGTGGAAACTTGATGCCATGCTATACAAGCCAATCACTTTATGTTAATGCTGAAACTAAATTTAGAAAAAGAAAACATTTTCCAGGGATGTGATTGATCGTAGTATGATTTACGACTTTCTTTGCGTAATTTTTTCCTTTTCTTTTTGAAATGTGGACGCAATTGGCTTATAAATACTAACGTCAAACAGGTTGTTATATGAACTTTAATGAGCAATAAAAAAAATGGCACGCTGGTTCACATCACAACACACACACACTTGTTGATGAATAATACATGTTAAAATGGAATTAAAGGGCCCTAATTGGAGGAGTGCATGTAGCATTATTCTCTGGCGCTGCTCGAGGAGGAATTTTATACAAGGAGAATGTTAGAAAGGGAAAAGGCATACTTATTGCACACAATTAATTATTGAATTTGTACTACATAAAAGTATTAATAAGATAATGGTGAACATTTTTTATTCAGAAAATAATGAAAGAACTAAGGTTTATTATGCCTTGTTACACCAAAAGCATAATCTAACAAGTTACAACTGTTGTGAGAAGGACAATTTGTCCTCAATACAAATTCTTGGTCTGATGAGACTTCATCTGCACATTTGTTTCCTTCCTATTGTAGAAGAAGATTGAAGTCACGAAGAAGAAGTAAATATCTGGATTTCATCAATTAAAGGGGCAATGAAGTGGAATTGTTGCATCCTAAGATTACATGTTTATATAAATGACTGAAATTAAGTAATTTATTTATAACGCTACCCACACAAAATAATGAAATAGAAACCAATTTTTTTAAAAAAAAATAATTAATTACTATATTGACTAAATTAGAGACTATTTCAAAGATTAAAAAAAATAGTTTCTAAATTAGTTTATATTATTGTTAAATTGTTTCTAAATATCTAATTAGCAACCAAGGTTTTTGCTACCAAGGTTTTTGCTACTAAATTTAGAATCTAAATAATTGGTAGTTAAAATCTTGGTAGTTAATTAGATATCAGTTTAGAAACTATTTAACAATAATAGAAACTAATTTAAAAACCAATTTTTTTTAGTTTCTAATTTAGTCAATATAGCAACTAATTATTTTTTGTTTCTAAAACTTGATTTATATTTCATGATTTTCTTGTAGTGTAAGATAAAACAGATTAATAATTGACAAATAAATATATACCTACTTAAATAATTTAAACAAGTTTCTACATATCTCATAAATCTTTTATTTTGATTTAAAAAAATAAAAAGACTAAAAAATAGAAAAGGAAAAAAAAACACTTATTCAAACAATTTTTTACTAGATTTCACCCGCTTACCAAGTTGATTACCAAATTGGTTTTCCACCGTATCAATCAAACAACCAATTCATTTTAATTTTCAAAACTATAGTTACAACACCACAAGTTCCTGAAAAGCATCCAATATACTTTCCCCAAGGTTTTCCTTTATAATTCTTATTTTAACTATAGTTAGATTAGTTTTTGTTTTATATTAGTGTTTGTATTCTCTATTGAAGGGTTTGCAATATATTGAAGGGTTTGCAATATATTTGATTTTCTCCCTTACATGTTAATAGTTTCTTTCTTTTTTTGACAAAAAATTAAAGAAATTAAATTAAATGAGACACTTTAGGTGTCTCAACCCTTATACTGTTGGGTATGAAGTCATGATTAATTGGGTTGGACTGAGTAAACACCATGTTTTAGTGAGTGAGCTTAATCATTGTATTCCTTTATTATATCTATTTAAAGAGATCATTGTACTTGTAATTGGTGTGCAACAGGATATAATGAAAACTTAATAGTTGCCCGTGTGGATGTAGGTTGCAGTTGACGACCGAACCACATTAAATCTTGTGTCGTTTATTTTTCTACAGTTGATTTGTGATTATGTGCATTGTTCCGCGTGCGTTTTTCCCATCATATACAACTCCACCCGAAACTGGGCTAAGATACCTGTAAAAACCGATTCTATTATGGCGTCATGCAAAAACTCTGTTTAAAACATCTTATGCTTCTAAACAAAACCTAAGCATGAAATAGTGATTAAAGAAAGTAGGGTTATCGGTAAATCGCAAACCTGAGACATTCTTAAAGTTCATGAATAGATGTTTCCTACTCTTTGAACCACAATACGATGCATCGGAGTGTTGGAACTTGGAAGCGATCCATGCATGCAGTGTTAGTAAAGTCAAGTGAATAATGTTTAACATTTTCTAAACCGCAGATTAGGCAGCTGCAGTGGTTTTCTTTAGCTTCAGCAATTCACAGTGTCTGGATCTGTGGAACTGTTGGAACTTTGTGCTACGCAGTTTAGAACTAGGCGTTTTTCTATTCTATTTTTGGGGTTTATGCTTAGTTTAGTTTTAGAGGAAATGTGTTGGTTTATCAGTTTTATATAAAAGTTGAAACACTTCTTAATTATTCTTTTATATTTAGTTTTTTTTCTATAAAAAAATATTTCAAACCTAAAATCAACGTTTTGACAAAGGATGTTGAGCATTGGATATTGGATGTATGAAGAAGCCACCAATTAGGACTTTTTTTTTACGGATTACAAACTACATCACATACTAAAAATTCATTAAATAAAATTAATTTTATAAAAAAATAATTAATTACTATATTTATTAAATTAAATCTTATTTTAGAGATTAAAAATATTATTAGTATATAAAATAATTTCTTTGATAAAAACTTATAAACTAATTTCGAAATGGATAATTAATTAGTATCAACTTTATAATATAAACTAATTAGTAATTAAAATCTTAATAGTTAATTAGATATTGATTTAAAAATTAGTTTATAATTTTTTATTAATAATAAAAATATTTTAAATATCAATAATTATTTTAATTTTAAAATAATATTTAATTTAATTAATATAATAATTAATTATTTTAATTTTAAAATTAGTTTTTATTTAATTATATTCTTATAAATTTCATTCAGAAATATGATAATGTTTTTAGGGATGGACATCTTGATGGTATTTATTTGGAAAGTGGCAATCAAACCGAAAGGAAGCTTCTTCTTTCGTAATTCTCACTTTGAACTAATGTTTTGTGCTAACGACAATTTTGTTAATATTGGATTGCAAATACACGACGCACTTGGCGTAACATAACAAACCAATATAAATATTGCATCTTTCAATAACATGTAATATATATTTGGCTTGCCTTTATTGGAGGATTTAAAATAAGCATTTAACTTCTATATTTAGCACATTCACCACAGAATTTTATTTTCCCATTTGTCACCAAATGGTATTACTTCCAAATGTTTACATTTATTTGTTAACAAATTTAACAACTTGTTTAACTATTTCTTTAGTAGGATATTCTAGTTCTAGTAAAAATTTTAACCTTTGCTTAAGCAATTTGAACTCTTGAAACGACGTTTGTAGTTTTTATTCCTATGGTAGTGTATAATTTTTATACTCTTAAATTTTTTATATTTTAAATAGAATTTGTGGTAATTTTAGTTTTTAAAATTGTATCTCACAACCGTATTAGTTAGTGAAATTAAGAAAAACTCCAATAAATCTCTGTTTTTTTTTTCATTTGAATCGTTGAAAGTAGTATCTTTTTTATGACTCTAGTATAGAAACTCAAATGGTAATAACATAATATCTTTAAGGACAAAAACGACAAAAAATGATTTATTTTATAGATTTAAATGAAACTAAAATAATTAAAAATTTAATAGAGAAATAACATGACACTGAAATACGATTTCAGGGACTAATTTTTGGTCAATTTCTGTTTCTTTTTTTTTTTGTCATGATGAAGATATGATTTTTTTTTCTTTAAGTTTGTTTTAAAAATCGTACTTTTATGCAGTTTCAATATTTTTGACTTTAGCATCTAATTTATCTAAATTGAAATTTATATGTGGATGAAAGTTCACATTTTCTATTAAACATGTTTTTCATTATATAATTTTTACCTTTCTCCAATTTCTAATTTTTATTATTAGTTTTTCTTCAAGGGAAATGCTGATATGAAGATATGAGTGTTAAATTCAATATAGTTCTAAATATTTATTAAATTTTAAATATATGAGCCAATATGTAGAAAGAAAAGTCTCTAATGGTTAAAAATAAAATAAAAATAGATTAAAATAATTCTACTTTTTATATTAAGTGATTGATTACCTTTTCACTATTTAGAATATATATTTTTAAAAAATCTAATTAATTTCAAGGTCCGTCCTTATTTTGTCCTTTTTGTTCTTCTTTTCACCGTCAATTCCTTCTTTCAATCACTCGTCTTTCTGTAAATATCTCTCAATATGAAGTGTTCCACCAAAAGAAATTCTTCAAAACTTAAGTTAGTATTTTGTCTTAATCATTCACTAAAAAACTAAACTACTGAACTAAAATACTCTATCTATTTATACTACTCACTAATGAGCCTATTAAACCTGTCATTTCATTTTAAAACTTTTGTTTATCTTTTATTAATTGGTTTTCTATTTTATAATTTTATATTTAATATTTAATTAGCATTATTTATTGCATTTACGTGTTTTTTATTAAAACTGACATATGTATATATTTTTACTAAGTTTTTCACTAATGTATCTTTTATTCTTTTTCTTCTTCCGACCTCTAGGCCTCTCAACCTTTCGGCATCACTAATTCAACTTTTAATATATCTTCTTTTGTTAACCACATGCTCAATTAATCGAAAAGATTTCCATTATCAACAGCATCTGCTCTAGTTTTTTAATTATTTAGAAGAAGCTTAAAGTGTATCATTTAAAGAAAAAAATCTATGCCCAATTTGGGCCGAATTCAGAATATCAGGAAGGCCCAAAATTAATAGCAAGCATCCATCCTAATTAGAACAATCAATAAATACAGCATGATGGGCACATGAAAAAAACTGCTTTGACTATTTTTTTTCTTAAAGGGCATTTCTTTTTACACCATATTAAAGTTTTTCTTTTTAGAACTTAAAGTATCTCTCCAACTTGTACAATCCGTAAGTCATTCTTTGTGTAAAAAAGTTTCTAAGATTTGTGAAAATATTTTATCACTACTTTGAAATAATTTTATTTTGTGTGAAAATCATATTTCTTTTTAATTTCGAAATGAGTGATTATAATCATGCATCTAGTGTTCAAGGTAGTAATAAGAACACAGAAGATGACTATAGGTGGAAAGAAAAGACTATGTTATTGAGAACAAAATTAGAAAAGCATAGAGAAAGGTTTGGACAATTAGTTCTCAATCAAAACATGGAAAAAGGGCATGAGGAAGAAAGGCATAGAAGATCCTGACTTTGATGAGCAATCTGAGAAAGAGTTTTTGTATCAGCTCCATAGATTTCAACAAAAAGATAAAACTGTAGAAGAATACAGACAGAAAATGGAGTCACTTATGTTGAGGGCATGAATAAGGGAAGAGCCTAAAAAACAATTGATAGATTCAAGAGTGGTCTAAACCTTGAAATCCAGGATAGGGTTGAACTTTTTCCCTTTAATTACTTTAAAGATTTAAATGAAATAGTTCAACAATGTGTTAGGATAGAACAAGGAATTACAAGAATTACTACCACTACGAAAGACTATTTTAACACATCCTATTCTATAAGAGAGTTTAAAAGGGAGGATCAACCCTCCAAATCCAGGTATGAAAGGTCACACACGGAAGAAAGAGAAAGAAAAATAGAAAAGCTTTTGTCTGGAGCTGAACCAGATGTTGATAACATTTTACCTTCTATAAACAAACCTTGTGAGGATGTGCTTGAAGAAACATTTGTGTCTGGAGTTGAACCAGATATAGATATAAATTGTTCCTCCACAAAAAATACAAATGAATGTTTGATTCAAAAGGAAGAAGAGGAAACCCACAAAGAAGAATAATCTCTCATGACACCCCCTGCAAACATAACTAGGAAATAATCCTTAAAGGGGGATTTCAATACTTTTCACTCTTCTTTTCAATTAGATAATGCTAATTCTTCTTCACAAAAATCTAAAAAAACAACACTTTGTGATGTTGTTTCCTAGTTTAGAAAAAGAACAATACAAAGTGAATGGAAATATTTTTGAAAAGAACCTTATTTCTCAAAACTTTTATAAAAATGAAGGGCTTATTTTTGTTATGTTTTCTTTTTCTTTAATTTTTCTTTTAAAGAAACTTGTTTCATGTTTGTTTGATGTTTACTATAGATGGATATTTGACCCTGGAAGAAAATAACAAATAAATAGAGGTTGTTGTCAGTGAACATCATTCAGGATCTGAGAACATATCATTCTCAATAGGGAGGGAATGATGAAAACCCATCCAGCCTCAAAGCATTTGACTAAGAAGATTGGAAGCAGAAAAAGAATCTCAGAAGACTCTCATCTCAGAGAGAATTAATTGTTGTTTGTTCTTCCATTTTTATCTAGTTTTATAAACATTATACACAGTAGTATAGGCTTTATTTTAGGCTTGTATTTGGGCCAATTTTCATGAGTCATGTATTGGGCCAATTTTCATGAGTCATGTATTGGGCCAATTTTCATGAGTCATGTATTGGGCCAATTTTCATGAGTCATGTATTGGGCCAATTAGAGTAGGGTGTAAATAGAAAAAGAAAGAGTCTAGATAGAGTTACAATTGGGCCTCCTTGGACCCAATGCAATTGTAGAGCATCTAGGATTCACAAATAAATTACTAGATTGCAAGTTATGTGAGTTGATTTTAGTATTGTTCATTTGATTAATGACATTTTACTTAGATTTAGATTTTAGAACAAATATAGGTGAGAAGCCTAAGGAAAATTCTCACTCGACATTAACTTAACAAGTGTTAAGTAGATGTGAAGGTTCATTTCCATAAGGTCAAAGGAAAAACACAATTAATGGTGAGAATGAATGACAAATATAGGTGCGGAATTTAAGCAAACACAAGGTGAGCAATTATAAAGACCAAATTGAAAATTCAAGAACAAGACATATTTTGGAATTGAAATTGAAAATAGGAATGGAAATGGAATGGAAAAAGATGAGTGAAAGGAAACTTAGGAGTGGTGGAATTGTGAATGAGCACGCCACTTGGATGGTGAATTGAATCCAAGATAAGTGTAGATGCCGCCACTTGAGAGCTCACAACACTCAAAAGATAAGACCAAAAAGAGACAATGCTCACAAAACTCTAACACAATTTGTGTATAGTAACTTTACTCTTCATTCAACATATCAATACATAAGGTAGGCCTCCCTATTTATAGATTTAGGAGCCTTGGAAAGCAAGCTTAAAGGATAGAAAGGGAAAATGGAAAAAATGGGCAGACATAGGGTTTGACTAAGTCAATCCCGTATTCTAGGCTTATCCTTATAGAAACTATGTCAAAATGCCTTCAAATGGGCTGGGAACAGGCTAGAATGCTACCCACACCCCCTACTATGCTAAAGGCACTTTATTCTAGCTTATTTCTACTATTTGGACCCCTACAAATGAGGCCGAACTTATTTACAACATTTTGGTAAATATTTAAGAAGACTAGTAGGAACAACTTCAAGTGTTCTGGACCTTGTCCATTCCTCCTACTGATGAGGTCTTCCTTTGATTGTTGAGATGACCCTTGGCATCCTTGGTCATCTTCTTGTGGACTTGGTTTTGGGGTCTTTGTAAGTTTGCATTAGCAAGGAAGGCATGAAGATCCACATGTCATCTCCTTAATGGAAAGGATTCTCTCCAATTAGAGCAGGACATTGTCAACCTCTAGTTTGACAGGATTTTCTTCAATTAGAGAGAGACACTTGTCCTTCTATGAGTGAAGAGCTTTTGGGGTTAAAACTTGCACCTTAGCTGCTGATAGCACTATAAATACAAGTGTTAGCCCCGTTGTAAATTAGCTTGGAATAAACTATTGGATTGCTACAAAAAATTCTAGCCTCAACCACTCTTTTCTAGCCTTATTTCTAAGTGTTTTAGCAAGGAACCTCTTAGAAGTTGGCCTAGCCTCTCTAAGCTTCATTATCATTCTCCAAACACCAATACTTCACAATCTCTTTCACTCATTTTAGTCACTCAATCCCACCAAATTTTGCACCCCAAAATACAAAACAAAAGACTCATAGCAATGCAAGCTAGGATTGCATCAAGCGAGATACTTTTTCTCAAGTGAGATATTTTCACTTCAGCTAGCCTAAAATTTCTTCTTTTCTTATTGTCTCTTTAATGAGTTGAATTATATATGAATTTTTTATATATAAATATAGAGTAAATATTACTTTCTATAATCAATTGAATTGTGAAATTTTTAAATGATATGTGTTATTCGAAAAATGTTAAATGATGTATGAATGATTGATAAGCCTTATATATGAATGAAATTTAATTTATGTGAATGATATTGTATGATGAAACTTGTATGAAATTGAGGCAATATATTTGGGATAATATATGAGATGGTGTTTAGTGGTACATTAAGTGTGAAAATCATATGTTTTAGTAGATATCCTCTAGCTTCATTGATGGTCTAAGTTATGTAAACTAAGGTATCAAGTGGTGAAAAGTTAAAGAGGGAGTTCATACACATTGTTTGTCTCTAGTAGGGTCATAGTTGATGAGTTTTATAGAAGATGATAGATCCATATGCAATCACTATGATTGAAATGAAATCAAAAATACTAAGGATTGAAAGGAAATAAGACATTGTGAATGCAAATGGATCTATGGGTGGTTAGTATAAATGAAATAAAAGTAATTTTGATTGAAAAGTTGATCTTTGTAATTTGGTTTGCTATTTTGCATGTATTGTCTATGTTATAAATTTTATTTTTACTAGCCTTTATTTTTTTTTCTTGTTGTGATGTGAATTGTGATAATTGTACCACATACACAAGTAGATGCTGATACAGGTGCATGAGTGATAAGTTCCAGTATTTAGTGATATTCCATGCAAAAAGCTAGGTATTTATGGTTTTAATTGTTGATTTATTTATCATCCAACTTGAAATTAAGGAAATTAAGGAAAGAATAGCAGAGGGTTAAAGGACGAATAGAGAGGCGTTAGAAGATAGAAAAGAAGGTTTTGGACACCCAAGATTCTCACTCAAGCGAGCTTGTCTCACTTAGGCAAGAATGTTCGAGAGGCACACCTGATTCTATTATCAATGCTCGCCCCACCACCAAAATTCGCTTAGAACTCGTCCATCCCTCACTCAAGGCTCACACAAGCGAGAATATTCCAAAGACCAAGTGCCAATCTCGCCCAACACTCACTCAAGGCTCACCCAAGCAATAATACGCCAGAGACCAAATGCCAATTTCACCCAAGCTTGCTCAAATGTTGTGAAAGGTACATGAGTGTCTGGGAGGCTTTAAGATTTATTTATTTTTTTGAGATTTGAATTTTATTTATTTGTATTTATATAAGCGCAAATAATATATTAGGAATATTTTGAAAAACTTTAAGATTTGTTTAGAACTCTATAGAACTTCAGTATCATAATAGTTAAAAATATTTTTAGGATGTTACATTTTCAACATTAGTAAAGTTAGTATAAATTTATATGTCCATTAACAAAATCTTATTACCTATATGAGTATATTTAATAAAAAAATATTTACTTTCCAAAATTAGTAATGAATATATTTAAATATAAGTGATTTATTAATAGATTCTCATTTAACAAAAGACAACATATTCTTTGTCATTTTCTTGAAAATAAATTTGAATCTTCAATAACTTTCAAGAACCAACTTTTTTTTGTACTCATTGTTAGAAATATAGTAAGTTGAGTTCAAGAAAAGATGAATTGAACCATAAAATATTTTTGCAATAAGAAGAGTAATTTTAACTAAATCAAATTAATCAAGGTTGTAAATCTAAGTTTTACAAATATTTGAGATGTAGTATTAATTGTTCTTTACATTCCAAGAAAACCAATTATGCAAGGAACAATTTGAAAATTACAAGAAACACAAACTTTTTTTATATTGGTTTACTCTATTGTACAAGTTACATAAAATTGCCTAATCACCTTAATTACAGTAACCACTTTTTCAAGTTTTACAAGCCCTCCCTACCCTACACAAAGAAAAATATCATTCACACAACAATATCTTCTACCACCCTTTGTGACACTCTATCACAAGGAGCACCCTTGACAACTCTATTCAAAATCAAATACACCATCGAGAAACTAAAAAAAAGGAAAAAGATCATCTAGAAAATTTAAGCATAGCTATTAATTGAGGGATGTAGGAACTAATTGAAGGAAATAAGAGAAGGCAAAAGGTTGTAGAAACTGATTGAAGGTAATTGCACAAGATTGCAAAACTACTGAATTGATCTTATTCATTTTGATTTACTTCAATAATATATATAATAAAATTACAATTACTGGAAGTTATAAAATAGGAATACTAACAGGCTTGTAAACTGACCATTAATGAAATAATAACGGTAAAATAGTTTAAGGGTAATAAAATCTGAATTAATAATAATAAAATTTGAATTAATAACCAACATCCTCCCTTAATTTTGATTTGGAACAACCTTCCTGCCCAACAGATTTCTTAACTTGATGAAAGCATTGATCTTCAACATAAATCTTAATTGGAATATCTAGATTAAAACCAATTTGAGTCATGATATTGTTTTTCTCAATCGCCATCAATTCTTCATTCATAGCCTCTTGCCATTTCGGGTGTTGAATGGCATCTGCAAGTCTCACGGATTCTGAATCTGCAAGAAAAGCAAAGTGAACCAAATCTCCATTCTCATCAACTTCATCATCAAGATTTACTTCGCAATCTTGAAGGTGTACAGGTTGTCGCTGCTGCCTTCTTGGTCGCTCCATCATAGTTGCAATTGGAGTTGCAACTTCAAGTTGAATTACAGCTGCAGGTTGAACTGTAGGTGCTTCAAGAATGACTCCATCTTCCACATCATCGTTCAAAACGTAAATATATCATTTTTTCGAATCCATTTCAGTTGTTGCATTCCATTGTCATTCCTCATCTTCGACAAATGTAACATCACGACTAACAATGACCTTCTTTGTCATTGGATTGTACAGTTTGTATTCCCCATGCTTATATCCAATGAAAATGCTCTTCACTGCCTTATCATCCAACTTCGATCTTGTTGCCTTGGAGACATGAGCATAAGTAATTTACCCAAATACCTTCAAGTGTTGCACATTATGTTTGAATCCACTCCACGCCTCAATCGGAGTTATGTTAGGAACACTCTGAGTGGGTGCTCTGTTTATCAAATATACCGCACATGTTACGACCTCAACTCAAAAATAATTTGGCATACCTTTCTCTTTAAGCATGCTCCTCGCCATGTCCATGATTGTTTTATTCTCTCTCTCGGCAACTCCGTTGTGTTGAGGTGTGTAGGGACAAATTATGTTATGCTGCAACCCAAGTTCTTCACAGTGCCTCTTGAACTCATTAGACTTGTACTTATCCCCTCCATCACTACACACCATCTTAATTTGTCTGCCACTCTGTCTTTCAACATATGCTTTAAATATTTTAAAGTAGTGGAATACCTCATCCTTACTTTTCAATAGATAAATCTAGATTTTCCTTGAGAAATCATCAATAAAGGTTAAAAAAATATTTATTACCTCCAATTGATGATATGTTCATCGGGCCACAAACATTTGTATGAACAAGCTCCAAAGGAAATTTTGCATGCCAAGGCTCCTTAATAAATGGTATCATGTGATTCTTTCCAAAAATGCAAGTCTCACACAATTGATCATGTGATGAATATGGGGTAAACCATTCACTAAATTTCGTTTGGAGAGATTTTCCAAACTCTGAAAATTTAAGTGCCTAAAGCGTAAATGTCATAACCACGATTCATTATTCATTATTGCATTCAAGCACTTGAAATCACCCATATGAATATTTACTGGAAACATGCGGTTTTTTGATAAAAAGGTTTTAAGAATCAAATTACCTTTTTTTTATCAAAAATTGAGAATTTATTTTCAACTGTGTGCATAACGTAACCCTTTTGAACCAGTTGTCCCATACTCAACATATTACTTTTAATATCAGGTACATAGAAAACATCATAGATGTACCTATGATCACCATTCTTATATGTGATAAGAATTCACCATTTTCCAGTCACCGGAACGAACCTACCATCACCGAATTTCACTTTTTTGCGAAATGAGTCATCCAAATCTACAAACAACTCTTTCTGACCACACATATGATTCGTGCAACCTGTATCAAAATACCAAGTCTGATTGTTTGGAGTTTCATTTGATGTGGCTGCCATCAGTACTGCATGATCCTCTTCATCTTGTTCGTGATTACTATCTTTTTTAGCATAATTGGCAACATGATTATCACCTTTTGATTTGTACTCATTTGCATAATGGTCGTGTTTATGGCAGTTATAACACTCCACATTTGATTTATTATAAATGTCTTCTCATCCTCTGCGACCACATTCTCCGCGCCAAGAGTTATTTGAACTTGGAATGTGATTGGAACCAATGTTGTTTTGCTCATCGCCTCCATGATTCTGACCACCACGACCTTTGTTGGAATAGCTACCACCATGTCCCTGTCCTCTGCCTCGTGAACTACCGTGTTTATGATAGGAGCTACCAATTGAGGTTTGTGCTTGTAAATCCTGTTCAATTGGTTTTTAAATATTATTGTCATTCATCTGCTGCTCATACGCTCGTAGGGAACAGACAATAACCTTACTGTCATTTTTGAAATGTCATTGGCCTAATCTGGGTGTTAAAGATCTCAAAATCTTCTCCACCTTTGCCTGCTCCGAATGTGTTTCACCATTGGTCTTCATCTGATTTGTCAAGGCAAGATCTTTATTTATATACACATCAACAGTCTCTGTGGTTTCCATCTGCAGCAGTTCATATTGGCGTCTTAGAGTTTGAAGACACACCCTCTTTATCTTGTCATCACCTTTATAATTGGTTGACAAAATGGTCCAAGTCTCACTTGTAGTTGTAGCTCCTTCTATTTGTTCAAACGTCTCGTCATTCATCCCTTGATGGATGAGATACAAAGCCTTATTGTATTTTCTTCTCCTGATAACGATGTGCTACTCGTTTAATAAGATCAGTTGCATTAGCTGCTAATGCAGACACTCCACTCTCAACGACATCCCATAGCTCATGATAATCAAACAAAACTCTCATTTGCACACACCACCGATTGTAATTTTTTCCATCAAGGATAATGACTGATAATTGGGTAGAGTTCATGATAACAGACTAGCTCTTGATACGTGGAAACTAATTGAAGGAAATAAGAGAAGGCAAAAGATTGTAGAAACTGATTGAAGGTAATTGCACAACTACTAAACTGATCTTATTCATTTTGATTTACTTCAATAATATATATATATATATATATATAATAAAATTAAAATTACTGGAAGCTATAAAATAGGAATATTAACAGGCCTGTAAACTGACCATTAATGCAATAATAACAGTAAAATAGTTTAAAGGTAATAAAATCAGAATTAATAACCAACAAAAAGATATATATATCAAAATATTTATACCATAATTAAAAAATAATTTATAATTAAGCTCTAATGATTTTAATTTGTTTAATTGGATTTAATCTATTAAAATAAAACGAACAAAAAAACTCGAGACTTACGTAATATTAATTAATTAAATTATTTTAATCGGTCAAAATAGAATCAAATAGACAACATATTTTAAGCGATTTTAATTAATTAAAATAACTATTAAAATATAACTAAAAACTACAAAGTGCTCCAGAAACACTTTCTAATTTAACAAATGATCAAATTAAGGTAAAGAAAAAACGTACAACATGACTAAAACCACAAATTACTCTCTAAATAAAATATATGATCAAACACAAGATCAACATCTCGAAGACGTCAAATATTATTATTAGGTAAACTGCAGCAGCCAAGATTCGAATCCAAATATTTCCATTGACCAGGGAAAGCATTGACCACTAGACCAGACAAGTTTTTTGGTCATATTATCATTTTTATTATACTTATACATATTAATATAATTTATACATATTAATAAAATTATTAATAATAAAATAAATTATATTCATATTATTAATATTATATTTATATTATTAATATTATTAATATTTATTAATATTATTCATAATATTAATATTTATTAATATTATTCATATTATTAATATTATAATTAATATTATTAATATTATTATTAACATTATATTCATATTATTAATATTATTCATATTATTAATATTTATTAACATTATATTCATATTATTAATATTATTCATATTATTAATATTTATTAATATTATTATTAATATTATTAGTATTAATATTCATATTATTAATATTATATTCATATTATCAATATTATATTCATATTATTAATATTAATTTTGATATA
>Ga0123342_1004344_pt1 | contig 21687 bp, 7 predicted proteins | sample Turbeawhitnodule_FD_89960 | JGI IMG/M metagenome (GOLD analysis project Ga0123342, IMG submission 89960) | Root nodule microbial communities of legume samples collected from Mexico - Turtle bean Mexico white nodule | ecosystem: Host-associated > Plants > Roots > Nodule | place: Mexico: Nepantla...
GTATAAATTATATTAATAATAATAAGTATAAATTATATTAATAATAATATGTATAAATTATATTAATAATAATATGTATAAATTATATTAATAATAATAAGTATAAATTATATTAATAATAATATGTATAAGTTATATTAATAATAATAAGTATAAATTATATTAATAATAATATGTATAAATTATATTAATAATAATATGTTTAAATTGTATTAATAATAATAAGTATAATAAAATTGGTAATATGACCAAAGAACTTGTCTGGTCTAGTGGTTGATGCTTCCTTGGTCTTTGAAGGGTCTTGGGGTTTGATTTCTGCCTGCAGCTGTTTGGTGTTTGGTTCTCCAGTAGTGTTTGTTGCTCATTTTTGGTGCCTTATGGTGCCTCTAGGCTGCTGGTAGGCTTTGTTGAGGAGTTGTGGCTTTGGCCCATGGGTGTCTAGCAGATATCTAGGTCTGGTTGGTTTGCTTGTTGTATAGTTTGTTTTTGTAAGAGCCTCTTCTAGTCTGTCACATAGGTGTGGCCTTTTATCTTTGGTTTTTCTTGCCTTCATATAGCTCTTAAGAAGTAGTCAAAGAAGAAGCAAATGTTGGTCCATGTGCTTATTGGGTGCTGGTGTGTAAGGGTATGAAACAGAGGTAAGTAGGATGCCTTCTAGTAGGGGAAATGGTAGAGGCAGTTTTGGAATTGCTGCAGTCAGGGGCTGGTCTTGTAATTGTGCAGACGACTGTGGAGCTTCTATCACAGGCTCAAAAGAGGTTGTTTGAGATAGCATTCTATAACTCACTGGTTGGATCTCGCTGGTAAGAAGCTCACTAAATTGTAGCAAGGGGCCATCAAGAGCAGAAGAACCTTTAGGATGAGGCTGATGTTAAGAGAGGTAAGTAGCATGTTAGATGTTGGAGGCTGGTTGGTGCTTCCCGCGAGGGTCCATCATGTGTAGTTTTTTGCTAGGGTTCTTTGTTGGACCGCATAGAGCTTTGTACCTCAATTGTGGAGATGCTGGTATGACTTTTTGATGTTCTGGTTTGTTCTAGTGTGGTTTATAGTGGGATGTTTTCCAGTATTTCATATGCTGCAGAAATAGTTAAGTTATTGGTCCTCCTGGAATGCGACCCGTTGGTATGGAAAGTGCTGAATAGAAATTCTGTTGGGTGGGTGCTAAAAAAGTGCTGCAAGGCTAGCAGGGTCTGGCTTGAAAGGGTGCAAGATGTTCCTGGCGGATGGGTAGCTTTATTGTTATGTTACAGGGTTCTGGTTTTTAAGTAAGCACAATTATATTGTTGTTGCCCCTGAGCCCTGATTTTTTGAAGTGTTCTGATGCTAAAGGATTGTCATTGTGATGATGGTGGCTTGGCACGGTGGTTATCTGTTATGGTGGTGAACCAAAGTCACAAGTGCATGAGGAATTCTGTTGAAGAGAAACACTTTTTTTAAATCTGTTACAACTTTAGTTATATAGAAATATATAAATTCTATACATTTGGAGTGTTTGGTGTTTAATAGCTGGCCAATTCAGAAGCTGCAAGGTGAAGCTCTTTAGCAGATTCTAGTGGCAGGGTGCTTGTTGGTGCTGTTTTGTATGATTTTATGCAGCAAACATCTGTACCTTTCTATTCCTGGTTTGTTTTTGGTGATCTAAAAACCCTCTTTGTGGTTTTTGGGTTATGTATAAGGGTTAGGATACCCCTGAAGTATCCCTCTTAATTTAATTTAATTATTTGCTGATAAAAAAAAAATACTTGTCTTTGACTTGAATTCTTACTCTTGGTTTTACTTTTGTTATATGCTTATGGTTAATCTTTTGGTTCTGCCATGACCACCATTGATGTTTACCTTATTGCCATTTCCATTCCGCATTCCATCTATCACTTTATATTGATTTTTCATCTTTGCCTTTGTGAAGTGAACCTTCACACATCGTGTCCAGTGGGAATCTTCTTTAGGTCTCACCATTAAAATTGCTAAAATCCCAACTCTAAGTAAAGTGTCACCATAAAATGGAACCATCTAAAAATCAGCTCACATCACCCTCTCCGCCAAATCTTTCTTGTCAATCTTGGCCAACATGCTATCGACGAAAGAGGATGGGAAGCAATCAGTAACAATGATAAAGTTAGTACTATCATTAATAGAGAATGAAGAGTACTAGTGTAAGTCTTTAAGACGTTGGGGGAGAACCACGTTAAGGCTTATGAGAAATTCGCAGACTTCTTGATCTGGAGGTGGCAGATCTTCCACGCGTTGAGCACCTTTGAAACTTTGTTTTTTGGTCCAATACAAGGGGAATCCATCCATAAGAGTTGGATACCTCTTGTTCCAACAAAATTTAAGAAATTTGCCTTTGAAATTTTTGTAAGAAGATTGGAAAAGTGTGAGCAAGGCTCTTCTGGATACACCATTGAAAGATACCCAAAGTTGGCGCCTAGGCATTTGGCCTCGAAGAAGTAAAGAAAGACCTCCATAGTCGGCAAAATGCCGAGCTGGGAGCAAAGAATTGAAAAGGCACGGATGAATGCCCAACTATTTGGGTGTAGCTGGGCAGGAGCTACGTTCAACTCGGTTAACAGTTCTTTTTCAAAAATGGAAAGGGGAAGGCGTAAAAGAAACTTTTTGAAAACTGTGGCATAAAAGGATCAGGAAGGACCCTTTGAGTCCGAGGATTCATCGCAACAAATCGGTTCATCCTCCCTACAAGGAACTATTCTCAGTCTATCGTCTTCCCTACCAAAGTGATATTTTCTTTTCTTAAGGATTACAATGAGTTCATGGGAGGTATAATCTGAGGTTTAATTTAAGAGGTTTTGGGGTGCTCAAGTGATGTGAGTTGATTTTATGATTGCACATTTTAATTGGTTGCTCTTGTTTATGATTTTTGGATTTAGCAATTTTAAGGTGAGGACCCTAAGAAGATTCCCACTGGACACAAACTTAACTTAGTGGTTAAGTAAGTGTGAATGTTCACTTCAGAAGGGTAAAGAGAAACACACAGATATATGGTGATTATGATGATGAAGGTGCGGAAGCTAACATGAACGAAGATGAAGATGACAATACATGGACCGAAAATAAAGAAGATAAGAGAATGAAGATGAGAGGTAAGATGGCGCAAAGAGGAAGCAAAAAGGAATTAAAAGGAAAAAGATGAGGAGACAAAGGAAACTTATGGAATGGAAGATGTCACGCCACTTGGAGCAGATGAACTCCAAGATGAGTGGTGCAAGAGCCGCCACTTGAGATATTACCCACCCAAGATAAGACCCAAAACCGTCACTTGGGATATTACCCACCCAAGATAAGACCCAAATAAACCTAGAGTAGTCAGACTCACAATTCACTCAAGCAGAGTTTCTTTACTTCCGATTTCAAGTTTAAAATACATGAGGCAAGACACCTTATTTATAGGAAGGGGTGCCTTGGTGGGCAAGATGGGTGAAGGGTAGAAAAAGCAAGGGAGAGGGGCTGCCTAGGGTGTTGACCATAGTCAAAATCGCACCTTTAGGCACAACTTCTAGAAAGTAGGTTAAAAACCCTAATTCTAGGTTCTTTGTCTTGAATAAGTGGGTTTGGTACAAACCCATTTTGCTAAGTACACTCCCTTTTATATGTGAACCTACGCTAACCTATTTTGCTATTTGGACCCCATAAAGCGAGCCCAAATTATTTACAAATATGTTTTTATCTTTTAAGAAGACCAGAAGAAAGAACAGTTGATGTTCTGGTCTATGCCCAGTTCTTTTTCTGCTAAGATCTGTCTGATATTTGGTGGGGCCTTGACTTGATTGCTGAGATGATTGGTCACAGTGTGAATTGTCTCTTGAGTGCTTGGTCATCTTCTTGGCTACTTGGATTGTATCGCCAAGGGTGATGGAGATCAAGTAGAAAAGGATTTCATTAATGGAGGAAGAAGCCATCCACCCAAGCATTTAAAGTTCTTCCATGTAGTCTTCTAAAAAATAAAGAAGAAATTAAATAAAGAGAGGACCAAGCCTAAAAGAAGACTACAAGCATTCAAGAATGGGCTCCAATTAATATCTCTCTTTGTGATTTCTTTTGTATAAATTTGTAAATAATATAGAATAGCTTTAGGTTGTGCTAAAGAGGGAAACCTAAAAGGCACCTCCATTGTATAGCACATTAGGCGCTAGTTTTGGTAGAAAGAGACTAGAAAAGTGCCTTTTTACACTCCTTCTCTCTTTAGGCGCTAGATTGTCTTAGAAGGAATTAGAAGGTGACCTTTCAAGCTTCCTTATCTTGTACATTTGTGACCCGCCCTCTCTATTATAAAAGGGGTGCTTGGGTGTTTGAAATGAAAAGTTGAAGATTGATTTTTGAGAGTAAAGAACCTCTACCAAATTGGTGAGTGAGTGAGAGAGACTTGTGTCTTCTTCTCTTCTAGTCTTATCTTGAGGGAATTCTTGGGCTCTCAAGTGGCGGAAACAACACTCATCTTGAAGCCAACCATCCTTCAAGTGGCATGCACAATTCCAAGAGCTCCAACCACATAAGTCCATTTTCCCTTAATTTTCCAAATTACCCAGTTTTGTTCTACTTGTTTGTTTTCACTTTCAATCGGTTCAATCTCTTCCTTATGATGTCCTCTTTCATTTTCTGCACTTATATTCAATTTTAATCGGTGCAAATTGGTTGTTGTTTCCATTTTGGTCACGGCTTCCATGGGTATAAATGCTATATGTTGTGTTCTTGAGTTTCTATCCATGGGTTTGTTGTTCTTAATGGGTTTCTAAGTGAGTTTGACTTGATTCTTGTGTTTTTGATTAAGTTCTTGAATGGATAAAGAATCTTGATCCAATTCTAGAGGTGCCTAATCATATTCCAACTCTTATTGAATCCATAACATGTTCATATCATATCAATATCATGTACTACATATCAAAGGGTATAGGGTTTTGTAGTCCATCTAAAAATGTAAACACAAGCAGAATACAAAACAGATTCAAACCAGGCAAAGCAAATAAGTCACAATCAGAAATGAAGATATGTCCTAGATGTAAGCAATGTAACTAGCAGATATAGCAATCAGGGCAGGAAAGGGTAAATCCAGAGGAATCCCAACTTAGGCAATATGATCATCACGGATGCTCTAATCAGGTAGTGATGCAAATGTAGAGTAATGAGTTGATTGAAAGGAAGTACCACGTTTCAGAAAGCGATTGAAGACGATGAGGTTTTCTGGGTTCGTGAAGGAGGTGCAGTGAAAGTGTGGAAAGTGCGAAGGGTTTGCAAATGTTAGAGAAATGGAACAGTGAATGAAAGTGGGATTTCGAACGTTGACTTAAACGAATATGGGAATGTCAAGCGGCAACACCTTCCCACCATTGATGAGAATGCCACGTGTACGTTCGAGATTGAGTATGGTGAGATGTCACCTCAACAACGCTTCGTGTGCCGCGACACACCTACCTCCTACGAGACTGCCATGTAAGTCGCCAGAGCACTCAAAAAGCCTCTTCGCTTAGACAAGCTCAGCTCGAGCCTCGGGGGCTTGTGTACTTGACAGAGCGCTCAAGGCTAAGTGCTTAGTGATTGGAGCTCGGTGCACGGTGGGGGCAGATCAACTCGGTTGTTGGGCCTATAAAGTGGGTCATGGGTTTGGCCTAGTTTTGTCAGTAAGCCCGTTGAGGCATAATTAAAATATCCTTTTTATACGTTAGTATAAGGCTACTAGTAAAGGGTATTTTTGAACCTAGGGGTACGTATAGTACATGTGGTACCTAGGTCAAGTAAATGTTTCTTTGAAACTAAGTATATGTGTTATAGGGCACATAGTGGTTAAGTTGCATGCATTATAAAAGATAACGTTGCCCCACAAGTAGGGTGACCACGTAAGCAGAATATCTCTCTGTTGTTGGTGCCTAAGATGGTGCCCTACTGGCAGGTGGTTGTTCTGTTATTATTTTATGCTCTCATTAGAGATAAGATTCCTTTTTGTTGTTGCACCTCAAGAGAAGGTGCCCATAAACAAAATGTTTTCCTGTCATGTATGCTTTGAATTGAGATTCGATTCTCATGAGAGAAAGCTGTTATAAGAGATAAGCTATAAAGGGGGTTTGATACCCTAAGTAAAGGTACGTTGTTTCCGAGACTGAAACTGAATACTTCTTAAATTTGAGTAAGCTCTTACTGACTTGATCATCGGAGTGATCAACAAGTAGGGTCCCTTATGTTTCAACAGAGCCACATTCCAGTGCAACAAGATGTAGAACAGATTCCAGAGGAGACAGACTGGAGCTAGAGCTTGTCACCAGGGTCAACAATCACTAATTTAATTAAAGACTAATTTAGAATCTAAAGTAATTAGTAACTAAAATCTTGGTAGCTAATGTTAGACACCAATTTAGAAATTATTTTATAATTTTTTATTAATAATATAAACTACTTTCACTATAAGAAAAAAAAAAGTTTTAACAGACGTTATTTAGCGGAGGTAGATATAACCCTAGGAATTGATTTAATAAACGGAGGTTATTTCTAACCTTCGTTATGTTCCAAAGGTTATTAAAAAACCTCAACAAAATAACAGAGGTTTTTTTAACCTTCATTAAATTTCAAATATTTATTTTTAAACCTTAGCAAAATAATAGAGGTTTTTTTAACCTTCGTTGAATTCCAAAGATTTATAGTAGAACCTTAATAAAACACTCCAAATTTTTCAAACTTTAATAAATAAATAAAATTAAATCTATTTATAAACAAATAATTAAATACTACATAGTTTTAATATATTTAATAACTAAATTCTCTAATGTTTTGAAAGTGTAACTTTACATTACAAATAATTTTTCTAAAGTTTCAAAAATTTATTTAAAAGCTCAGCAAAATAACCTTGGATGATAAGTATATCAACAAATAATCTTGGATAATAAGTATTTCAACAGTATTTACTTATTTTTTTATGATTGATGGTAGTTGGTTTATATAATTCCTATTTTTTTTATTACGAGCTCATATTTCAAAAAACTTGACTTATTTTATTTTAGCTTTTGATGTACGTATATTTTATGTGTAATTTTAGTTTTAGTTATAATTTTTAATATTTTATTCTTATAATTTTGAAATATTTTAAATTAAGACATTTATTTTAAAATGCATGTAATAATTAATTCACTGTGAAAGTAAGAGGTGATAAAGTTAATTTCTCCTCGCAATATGTTCTTGCAATATTTAGCCAAGAACACACATGGCTTTGAAGCCCACATATGATAGATAATGCAATTATTAAGGATATATATAGTAGTGATAAACACCAGTTATTGTCGAGTTAGGTAATAGTAGCTTGTGACCCAATTTGGGGCAGTAAGGTGATGGAAGAAGTAATATTGGAGTAAAAAGAACATAGTGCCTTATTTAATGTTTCTTCTCCTTAGATATAATAGCCATAAGTGTGGTTGAATTGAGATTCCTTGTTAGGACTGCTATCGACGACCATTGAGCCTGTGCCGGAGAGCAGTGTGTCTACGGTGGAAGAGAGAAGTCAGGAGGATCGTTAAAGATGGTGGAAAATGGGATTGAAGGTTATTTCAAATAGGCAAGTCATTTTACGAAAATTTCGAAATTCATGGTATTTTATTGAGGTCCTTAAACCTATGGTATTTTACGGAGGTTTTTAAATCCATGGTATTTAACGGAGGTTTTGAAACCCATGGTATTTTACGGAGGTTTTGAAACCCATGGTATTTTACGGAGACTATTAAACCCATGATATTTAATAGGGATTCTGAAAGGCTTTTCTCGAGGTTTAAAAGAACACTGGGAAACACATTCCCTAGGAATAGTTTAGCGGGGAAAATGCAACCTTTGGCTAAATGACTTAATACGAGTTTTAACCTTGGATAATGTAAAAATAAATACTCGTTAAAACCATTTTTCTTGTAGTGTTTAAATACCAATAGTTTTTTAGTTTATAAAATGATATCTAACTTAATTCATATAATTATTAATTATTTTTATCTCTAAATTAGTTGCTATTTAATAATTTTCTTGTAATATAAAGAGTGATAAATGAGTTTTTAAAATTCTTTTATTAATTAATAGAACCTTTGAAATTTTCTTGCCACAATTGGTTAAAATATTAAAATAAAAAAATTAGTTTCAATTAAGAAGAATGCAAAAGAATTCATACATGAAAGAGTATGTAAGAAAGAATAACACCAAGATTGGTTAGGAATTATAAGTCTTCGTTTCCGAACAAAAAATTATTACTCAACATGTAATTTTTTTTTGACAAAAATTGCAAACCTTTGCCTATAAATTTTATAGTGAAAACTGAAAATCTCTCCTATAATCTTTACAAAGATAAAATTATAAATTCTCTCATAACGCATACTACTTAAGTAAAAAAACCTCTTATTTGCAGTGACAATACTTAAATCAACTCTTATTTTTTTATTGTAGTTTTTTTATTTTTTTTCTTCATATTATTTAATGTGAGACTTTAATAAATACTGCTAACAATGTTTTTTTATATCGATTCAATTCTATCTAAATTTAAATTCAGTATTAACTACAACCTTATATTGTTTCACTATCTTGAAATTCTTATTACAACCACACTTCATATATAAAATATGCAATCACTAAAAATATACAACTCTTTAAAATCTACCAAAAAATAATAATAAAACATGTAGAAACCTACTACATGAGATAACAAACCTAGTTATACGAAAAAGTGAATTTAGGAATCAAAACTATATGAAAAAGTACCACCCGATCTTATAGATTTTCTAATAATAGGAAAGATTATTAAAAAATTCACCACATGGCTTCAAATGTAAATCCCTTTGAAAGAATTATAAAGAAAAACATTTTTAATATTATTGGAGAATTCTTGAAAGATAGAAACAAATTATTGTAATTGTTTTAGACTTGCTAGCTTCAAATTTTATTATATTTAAGGAAAATCAATTATGAACCATTTTTCATAATTGAATATAAAAATTTAGTATAATAATTTAATTAATTATTTGAGTATACACTTTCTTTTATAAAACTCATGTTAGACATCATTAAGAAACTTGAAATCTCAGCCAGACTGACACCCTGACTCCATCAATCATATGCCATCACATAAAACATAACATAAAAGTGAAAAAAAAGAACAAACAAACATGGGGGACTAGACCAACACATGCAAAGAAATACAAAGAAAACTTATGGAAATTTATATGTATTTTGTTATACCTAAGCACAATGATACATAAGAAAATTATACCTATTATGGAAAAAAATCTAAAGAAATGCTAGATGACATACTACTATACCAAACATATTCAACTCTATTACTCAACCATAAAGAAACACGTTTATTAGCATAGGAGTTGTCCTTTCTAAAAATACGAGAAACTTTAAACTCAATATCTTACAACAAGACAAACATTTATTCCATCTATTGCGGATAGAACAAGGAAAAAGACGCCTAAAAGAAATATCAAGGTAGGCCAATGTAGAATCACTCTCTAGCCACAAATGATTGACTAACCTCTTTAGCATGCTCAATAGCAATGATAGCACCCATAAATTCAACAAAGAGAGAAGACTGGATTCCAAGGAAAGTAGAAAAGCCACCAACAAAGTCCCCCATACCTCTTCTAAGAACCCCGACACAAGCAACAAGGTCAGGAAAACCCATCCAGTAAGAGGAAAACTCCATAATAGCAAAAAACTAATATCAAATAACTTCAAGATAGAAAAGTGAGATATATCAATATACATAGATTTATTAGAAGAGTTACCTATCATTCTAATAGTTCTCAATAGAATAAATGGTAAAATGAGTATTAATCTTGGGTTGAAACTTGCAATAATTCCTCCTCCTCCTCCAAATCATCCAAATTGAAAATGAGATAACAATAAGTCTAATTAGTTTAACAAGAGGGCTCCCAAAAGACTTAATAAAAGATATAAGATCTGCATAAGAAGAAAAAGTCATCCTTGGAAAAACTTATTGAAGTCAAGTCCAAACATACACAATATCAAAGCATTAAAAAAAGAGATGAGAAATAGACTCCTCGTGAGATTTACATAAATAGAACATGAAGTATAAAACTAACGACTCTTTAATTCAACAAGTGTACTGAGTTAGAAGTAATAATTTGTCCCTAAGAACGAATATCGAACCCACAAGGAACAAAAAAGTTATTGGTATCATGAATATTGTATAAGAAATAAAAACAAAAATAAAGTAAATGATTTAGATGATTCAATTGAGAAAATTGGGATTAAGGTTAATCTTTCTCACTCATTTGAATTTTTAATGAATAAAAGCATATAACATTCGATATTGATTGACATTGATGCACATTAAAAACTCATTCATATTGATTCCTCAAATACAAATTTATTAAGAATGTCTCCTAAATATCGTTTCCTCGCATATTTATAAAAACTTCTTATCATTACGAACAAATGTTATAAAACAATTAATATTTAAAATCTATTCCTAGCATTCAAATATATTAAGAATTATTATTTAGGTCAAATGCTTAGAAGTACTTTCCACTCAAATCTAAGGATCAAAATTATGAATAAAGATTTAAACTTTAAGAATAAAATGATAATACCAATCATTAATCAAGAAAGAAATATCATAAATAAATATCACCTAAACACATAAGAGTTTGAACAAATTACTTCCAATCTCAAAGGGAAGACTTAACCACTCATATTGGCCATTACAAGCACGAAAAACAAGAAAAAAAGATTTAGGGTGTTTCTCCTTGGCGACTGCCTTCTTTTAGGGTATTCTATCTCTAAACATCCTCCCAATAATATCTAGGGTTTTGCCTCAAGCCTTCTATTTAACCTAATTGGGCTTGGATTAAGTGTCATCTCGCTCAAGCGAAATATTGCTTGCACAAGCGAGTTTCACGAGAAAAACCCAACTTCATTGGAGTAAACTCACTTAAGCAAGTCTTGGGCGAGTTCTTCTAGAGTGATCTTACTTGGGAGAGTTTGGGCAAGCAAACCTTTTATACATGTTAAAAAATGCCATAACCTAGTGTAAATTTTCTAGAGTATGATTTATTTCTTTTTAAAATTAGGATAAGAATTTTACTTGTAAATTTCTTAAGTGAATTAGGGTTAGGGTTAGGCATCTAAAACCAACCTAGGGTAAATTAGGGCTTCATTGAAGCCCACATTTAACCTAGGTCGGTCATTTCGATCTAAAAAAGTCACATGAAGCACACTTAAGACATGCTTGCAATGTGACTCATTTTAGGCGCCTAATACAAACATAATTAGTTTGAAGTTTCCCTCTCATTTTTATGTAAGCTTGGTCGGACCTCTAGCCTATATAAAGAGGTGCTTGACTCACATTTTAATAAGATCAATTTTAGAGCGTTATCCTATGAAGTTGCTAGCTGAGTCACTCCTTTGTTTAAACCTCTATAGGATAAACACCTTTGGTCTTTTTCTTCATCTCTTCAAATGATATGGCCCAACCAATCACTCTCCATACTCTTTATGCACCTACAAGAAAACCATAGCTTCATTGGAGCTCTCCTTAATCCATTTCCTCCATTAGCTTCCGCCAACTCCTCAAAATATTCCAAGCAAGAAAACAATTCGCTATCATTTGGTATCAAGAGCTTTGGTTCTTCAAAAGCTAAGTTCTTTTTATTCTTTTAATTTTTTGTTTTGTTCTTATTTCTGTGGTGTTCATTGCGGTTCTTCATTGTCTTGTTGTTTCAATTGCAATTTACTAATCAATTCATGATGCTTGTGCTAATTGTTGTTTGGTTCAATTGTTCTTGAACTTTCCGATTGCATTATTTTAGTGTTCTATTGAGTATACTGTTTTACTTTGCATTTTATTTGAGTATTCTTATATTTTCATTCGGTGCATTTTAATTTGGTTGAGTCATTTTAATTTTTGAATCAAATTCATGTAATGTCTTAGTCATGTTCATCCAAATTATAATCAATTCTATGTAGTACTTTTTATTGTTGATTTTGGTTGTTTGATTTAATTTGAGTACAATTTAAATTCCGAATTTGAGCTTCAGTGCATTTTTATTTTTCTAGATTTGAGTTCATACTTGTTGTTAGTTCCATACAAGTTCCAATTCCACTTAATTCCATTGTATTTTTGAGTTTTCAATGTTGTTTTTAGTTCCAATTTAGGTTTCCTCTGTTTTTACTGTTTTTGTGCTGGCTGAAAATATTTATTACAATTAAGTGTGTAGGTGAAAAATTATGGATTTATGTACCTTGATGTGTTAAGAAAAAGTGAAAAAAAAGTACATCAAAATTCAAAATAAAAAAGAATTGACAAATAAAAAATGGAAAGAATAAAAAAAAACCTGACTATGGAAAATTTGAATTGAGCAGCAAAATTGAATTTTTTTTCGCAATTAATTGGTGGGCTGATTTTATGAATTTCTAGCGCTAATATTTAGCTTAAACATTGAAGTTTTAGTGGTTCAAATTTATAGTCATAATTTGAAAGTAATTTGTCCAACATTAATTCGACAAGTTGAGAAAAGTTTTTATAAAAAAATTTCAGTACTGCAGTTTTGATTTTATTCATCTATTCTAGTTCATTTCTTTAGGATACCATTTGAGTGCTACCTTTTCTTGTGAACCATAATTTTATGCTTGTCAATTTCTTTATTACTCTTTCAAGTCATGTCAATTACAAACTCCATTTTCAGTATTACTCATTTTTTTAAATTTGAGTTTTGTTGCTTTTAAATTGTTTGACCTCTCTTGTTTGGAAGTGATCTAATTTGCTTTGGTGAGTTGTTGAGTTGAAAATTTTGGTGTGAGATACATCACTAAATAGGTAAAATTGAGTACCTTAGGTTGAATATCCTAAAGAGGCAAAAGAAAGGAGCAACAACCTCACAAATTTACACAAAATACAAAAAGGAGCTACAAATTGTTGAATGCATAGAATAAACAATTTAATTTTTTTAGTGCATAAAAATTGTTGACCTAATTTTCATTGTATTTCTTTTGAATTTTAATTTGTTAAACTTTGTTTACTTAGTGGATTAATTGTAGTTTTAGTTTAGTGAGTGTGTCCTCAAGGTCCAAGGTGCCAAAAAGCCTCACCTAGGAAATCGTCTAGTTTAAAGCTTTCTAGTTAGGAATTCTCAATTATTTTATTGCTTTGCATATATGTATATATATATATATATATATTGTATTAAAGTGTTTTCATCCTTGTTTGTGCTTTTAGTAAATTGCTTAGAAAAAGGTTTGTGAAAGTGTTGTGGGATAGTATCTGGCAAGGAAAGACTTGGTACTTAAGAGATCCTAGTGATCCACCTCCCTAGGAAATTACCTACTTCACTCCACCTATTTTTGTCTTTGAAAATTACTTTTAACACAAAACTCTAACATGCCTAAACATATTGCTAATATTAGTGAAATTGATTTAAGCTCTACTAAATCTCTTCTGAAGCTAATGGCTAGAGATATGAGAATCAAGCTATAGAAGAAAAGAAAGAAAGAGATTCTCATCTTGCAATTCTTGAAGCAGAGTTAAAACTTGTTAGAGAAAAAAATGAATACATAAAAAAATTAAAAAAATCACATGTATCTAGTTCTAGGTCTAGTGACTCTCATGCCGAGGAGGAGAGTCTTAGAATCAATGACTATTATCAATATGCACCTAGAAGAACTAGGAGAGAAAGCCAACCAATAGAAACTAGGATTGACCTAGCTTATTTTTATGGTAAGGAAAATGTAAGGTATATCTAGATTGAGAGATGAAAGTAGAGCAACTTTTTGCTTGCCATAGAGTGAGTGAGGAAAGGAAGGTACCCCTAGCCACCTCAAGCTTTAAATATTATGCAATGTATTGGTGGATTTCCTTAGAGAGAGACGTCTCCACAAGGACCCTCCCATTACCTATTGGAATGAACTTAGGGGAGCCTTGAGACGCTTCCATATTCCTCTTACTATAATAGGGAGTTGATGGACAAGCTCCAAAGACTGCAACAAAAGAATATGAGTGTAGAGGAGTATAGGCAAAAGATGGAGCTCTATATGATGTAAGCCTCTATTAGGGAGGAAGAAACCACCACCATATTTAGGTTCCTTAGTAGACTTAGTCTCTAGATAAGAGACAAGGTGAATGTCTTGCCCTATAAAGACTTGAATGACTTGATCCAACTTTGCATAAAAGTTGAGCAACAAATTTTGAGAAAAGGATCAAGTTGCAAGGAGAGTTCTTATTCTAGCTCCTATCCCAATAAGGACTATAAGAAGGAAAGGGAGGATAATTTCTTAAAAGATAAATCTAAGTTAGAAACTCCTAAAAGTGTAGGAAAAGACGTGTCCACCCCACAAACTCGCACTAGAGATATACAATGTTTTAAATGTCTTGGTAGAGGTCATATAACATCCCAATGTCCAAATATGAGAACCATGATCCTAAGGGGTAAGGATGAATATAGCAGCGAAAAAGGTGAGTCTAGTGAGGGAGAGGAAAAAGAAAAGAGTGAGAGGGAATATCCATGTGAGGGGGAATTATTGATGATCAGAAGAACCCTCAACAATTAACTTAGCATGAAACATGAAACACAAAGAGAGAACATCTTTCATACAAGAGGTGAAATTTTAGAAAATACTTGTACTCTCATTGTGGATAGTGGATCTTGCTGCAACTGTTGTAGCACTAGATTGGTTGAAAAGCTTGATCTATAGGTGATACCCCACCCAAAACCTTATAAACTGTAATGACTGAATGAAGATGAGGATTTAACTGTAGATAAGCTGGTAAAAGTCATTCTTTCTGTGGGGAACTATAATGATATTGTTTTATGTGATGTAGTACCCATCGAAAACTGTCATATTTTATTGGGAAGACCATGACAATTTGATAAGGAAACTACCAATGATGGTCTTACCAACGAGATTCCTTTCACAGAAGGAAAATAAGTTTGTGATTTGAGGACAAATCTTCCTGAACAGGGAGGGGATGATGGCAGAAGGCCCAGCTCAGGACCAATCACTAGGGCAATGACAAGGAAGATACGAGAAGATTGAGACTCTGCTATTGATGGCAGAGACATTTTTTTTATACATGTTCAAAAAGGGCATAACCTAGTGTAAATTTTCTAAAGTAGGATTTATTTTTCATGCTAAAATTGGAATAAGAATTTTACTTGTAATATTTCTTAAGTGAATTAGGGTTAGGGTTAGGCATCTACAAACCAACCTAGGGTAAATTAAGGTCTCATTGAATCCCACATTTAACCTAGGCCGATCATTTAGACCTAAAAAGGTCACATGAAGCACACTTAGGACATGCTTGCAATGTGACTCATTTTAGGCGCCTAATTCAAACATAATTAGTTTGAATTTTCCCTCTCATTTTTGTGTAAGCTTGGTCGGACCTCTAGCCTATATAAAGAGATGATTGGTTGACATTTTAATAAGATCAATTTTAGAGTGTTATGCTACCAAGTTGCTAGCCTACTGACTCCCTTGTTTAAACCTCTCTAGGATAGACACCTTTGGTCTTACTCTTCATTTCTTCAAGTGATATGGCCCAACCAATCACTCTCCATACTCTTCATGCACCTACAAGGAAACCATAACTTCGTTAGAGCTCTCCTTGATCCACTTCCTCCATTAGCATCCGCCAACTTCTCTAAAAATTCCAAGCAAGAAAGCAATTAGGATGAAGGCACCTATCAGAAAGGGTCACTTTGAGAAACACTGATATCTATCATTTGACAGTCAAATTAAAATAATTCTAGCGTAGTTTGTCTAATACAGTGATAGTCAATCAAACGACAAAAAGATGATAGTGTAATTGTGGTAAGATGAACCCAAGTCGTCTCTCAACAAATCCAATAATGAAATCTGTAAATCAATGTTCAAAATCCATCTACAAGCAAGAAAAGTTAACAACAATAAATTTAAAAAGTTTTTTTTTTAGTTTTTTTTAATGAATAAAACAACAAATAAAAAGTGGTTGATTCCCAAGTTTTTCCACCATTGAATTCTTCATAGGTTTTCTAAAGATTAGAACTTTCTCAATCCTCAAACAGAGCTAAACTAAATTGAACATGTGTCAATATATTTCAACTTGAAACTTACTAGTAAAGCAACCATCTACTGGTTTAATTAGTTCACACTTTATTCCACGTGTATACTCAATGGGAATGCTTTTCTCCTCTCTCTTGAATCATGCGCCGAAGAAATTAATTAGAACAATAAGAATGCAAAGTTTAAGACAAGGAAGACTGTGAATCATGCGTTTAAGTACAACCTCTCACAAAATCCAATTTTCTAGGAGATTAGAAGATTGAAACAACTGCTATAGCAAATTGAAAAATGAAACTTTTATTAATCAAAACCTTATAACTCAATGGGGAATTACAAAGGAATATGTTGAACAAGGTGGATTTGATGATTTCCAAACCTGTCATGAAAAATTTGTTGTGTGTGTCTCGTTAGATAGATTTTGAGTTGTTAATATGCATCTAGTTAAGATCCAAGTTCATCTGATTTGAAATATCTTTTGAAAGTTTTGTTTTCCAAATTTGTGTTAATTTTAGTTAGTTGATTCATCTTTTAAATCAGTTGAAATAACTTTTTTTAAGTTTGATGACTACAACAAGTATTTCAGCATAATGATTTATCGTATCAACTGATTGAAAAACACTTAAAGATTTTAAAATAATTTAAAAATGATTTTTTTTCTTTTGTGTTTTCTGTTAATAAAAATCAATAAGTTATTTTTTTAAATGAATTGGTTTTTTATGTTGTGATTTCAACAGAAAATAAAAACAATCAGTTTGTTTTAAAAATCAATTAAGTAATTTAACAGAATGTTGCTATAATATTCAAACTGTTTTTAAATTATTTCAACATATTTCATTAAATGATCAAAATGATTTAACCATATTTTAAAGTCTATATAAAGATTGCTTTATGATGATTTTAATAACAACAAGAGAGATTACAAAATACAATTTTTTTCAAAAGAGAAAATCAAAGAGGTTTAGAATCATTCTTGATATCTTGGATCATTGCTACAGTATGAAGTAGGATTTTGGTTTATCTTTTCTTATGTTCTTCATTTGTGTAAGACTCAGGTGTACTCTAAATTCATTCTTTTATACTGTTATGTGTTGCAAACAATTTCAGATAGTGTTTTTGAAACCCGTGCTTTTGTTAAGAGTGTCGTGTGTTCTTGAAGTGTTCAAGATCAATACTCTCGGTTGTTTTGTAATCTGGTTTTGATTGCAGTAGTGAATTCTCAGGGGTGTGCTGAGGAATGGATGAAGCTCTTGGTTAAGAGTGAACCAGTATAATTCCTTTGTGTGAATTCTCTCTTCCCTACTTTGATAATCTATGATATATTCTATTTTTTTGTGTTTTGTGCATAAAACAGTCAGTTGATTTATAAAAAGAGCAAGCTTAAAGTTTTGATTGCAGAACTGTTAATATTTTAATAACTAGTTGAATAGCTAAATCAATTGATTGATTTAATTGATCTTTTCAACCTACACTAGTCTTTGAGAAAACTTTATGAACATAGTTGATTCGCTATTGTTTCAAGCCATATATTCTAATAGAATTAACCAAAAAGGTTTAGCCTTCCATGCAGAGGCAAAAATAAGAATAATACAAAAAGGAAAATAAAGCTAGGTTTAGAGTTGTTATGCGGTTATGAAATGCAATCCAAAAGATCTCCTCTTTCTTCCTTTAAAGTATCTTTTATAATATTCTTTTCGTTGCACAAAACCAGATTCAAAATCTGCCTTATGATATTGTTTTACAATTATCAGATGTTTCCTTTCCTGTTTCAGATTATGAAGCAAATACCTACATTCTCAACCATTCTCAGATTTTATTCTTGTTTGTCTTCCACATATATTGTTTCCAATTTTGCTTCAGATTTACACATTGATTGTAGTTGATTTGAGCATTGTTGTGAGAGATATTGTAGAAAATGTTCTTGAATAATAACTTGAAAGTATATTTGCTCTATTGTTGAAGGTTTGTAGAGGAGTTTTAATTGTAGTATTTGAGAGAATATCCTTGCAGAAGATTTGCTTTCTGTTGACTAAAAAGATCTTGCTTTGATGAATCCAAGCTATTATCAAGATTAGGAAGTTGTGTGTTGTCTGATAAGTGTCACAATGAATAATATTTCATACAGAAAGATAGGCATTTATGTACTTTAGTTGATAAAATAGTTGTAATTCAACCCCTAATTTAGGAAATTGAACATTTTTACATATTTTGGGATTATAGGATGAATATGAACGATTTATTCCCAAATTTGTGTTAATTTTAGGAATCTAGGGGAAAATGGAGATAAAAGGGCCAAAAGAGAATGAACAAGTTAAAGACAAGATGAAAAAGACAAAGTTGGAACATTGAAACCTCTCCCAAACTCACCCAAGAGGAACTCACTCAAGACATTCTTAAGCGTGTTCACTCCAGTGAAGTTGGGATTTTTCTTGTAAAACTTGATTAAGCAAGTTATATCTCGCTTAAGCCATATGTCACTTATCCCAATCCCAATTATGTTAAATAGAAGGCGTGAAACATAACCTTAGAAATCATTGGGAGGATTTTGGGAGATAGAAAATCCTAGAGGAGGCAACCGTCAAGAAGAAACACCCTATATCTTCTTTTCTTGCTTTCCATGCTTGTAATGGACAATATGAGTGACTAATTCTTTCCTTTAAGATTGAGAGTAATATGTTCAAACTCTTATGTATTGAAGTGATATATGTTAATAATATTCAGTTTTTTTATCGATGATTGGTATTATTATTTTATTCTCAAAGCTTGAAACTATTCATGATTTTGAACCTTAAAGTTTAAAAAGTACTTATGAGTATCTGATCTAAATGATAATGCTTAACATATTTGAATGATAGGAATAGATTTGAAATGTTAAAACCTTTATATTATCTGTTCATAATGATCAGAAGTTTTTATAAATATGCGAGGAATCGATATTTAGGAGACTCTCTTAATAATTTTGTATGCAAGTGCATTAATGTCAATTAAGATGGAATGTTATACATTTTTTTTCATTGAAACTACAAACGAGTAAGAAGGATTAACCACATTCCCAATTTTCCCAATTGACTCATGCAAATCATTTACTTTGCTTTTATTTACTTTTCATGCAAACTTATGTCAATATCTTTCAAATGAAATTATTGTACATATTCTAATACTTAGTGAATGCTACTATTAGGATTTTAAATAACTTTTAGTTGTGGGTTTGATATCCGTCCTTAGTGACAAATTATTACTTTTGACTTAATAGACTTCATAAAAAAGAGTTAGCAGTGTCTTGGTAGATTTTGTGTTATCTCTTTACAATACATTATGATCCAAGTTATCTTCAAAAGTTATCTCTGTGAAAGGTTTTGTTTTCTCAATCTGTTGTATTTTTTAATCAGTTGATTCAAGCTTTATCGGTTAAAACTTTAAAACTACTTCTATTAAAGTCTTCTGACTATAGTAAGTATTTTTAATTGATTGATTTATCTTATCAACAGGATGAAAATACTTAAAGTTTTAAAAACTTTGAAAATGTTTTGTTTTCTATTTTGTATTTTGTATTTTTTGTTTAGTGAAATCAACAAGTTATTTCGATAAAAGAACTGATCTAAATAATGTTGATTTCTTCTGGTAAAAGAAAACAATTAGTTATTTTGAATAATCAATTAAATATTTTTAACAATTTTATGTTATTATTGTTGGGTTCAATAGTGTCAAAGTTCAAGAGGGAGGGTGAATTGACCTTTTAAAAGTTTCGCACAGAATCAGATTTTGTCATAGTACACAAAATAAATCGATTTATTTAGCAATGAACAAATTTAATTTTATACTGTTTATGTACTTTAAGATGTTTATCCCAGTTGAATAAAATTTGATTTTAAGATTGAATTAGATGATCTATAGGCAAAGTTCAAATTGATTTTTGCAAAATTAAAAATAGTGAGCTTCAGCAGTTAATCACAACCTTTGAATACAAAGCCAATGCTTGTTTTTCTTTTTAAAATCACTTGACAGATTGAATTAACCTTCACAGAGCATGAAATTCACTGATGTTTCACCACATATAGATTTATGCAGAAGTTCTTTAGAAAAATCAAGAACAGTATGTTGAAGATGGTTGCTGCCCCTTCAAGACTTGTGTTTGTTGAAGCCATTTGTGTAAATTTCATTTGTATTTTCTTTTGCTTTAAGAATGTCTTAGGTATAGTTTAGAGGTTGTTTATAGTAAACTTTTTGCTAGGTAACTCACCTCTTAACCCCTGACCATGTGATAAGAGCAAGCACAAGTTTTCTGAAACTATTTTTCACATGTTTTGCAAAAACACCCTTACTGCATAAAAAAATAAATCTGTTCTTTTCTAAATGAATAGATTCATTTTTTAAACTGATGCATTGACTAAGGCCTTTGAAAATCAGGTTTTGTGCATCAAGTATTTTGACTAAGTCTTCACTCTCTCAAAACGACTGTGTTTCAATAGTTAAGTTTTTTCTGTTATCATTTTGAAAAATAAATCGGTTCATCTGTAAATGAATGAATTCTTTTTAGTCTGGTGCCATGTGTATCTTAAAAGCTTTTTTCGTTTTATCCTTGCACCAGTGTGTTTGACTAAGTCTCCTTCACATAACAGATTCTCTAACTGCTTTTGAAAATAAGTTTGTTCATTTTATTTTCAATGTGTTCTTTTTATAACAACTTTAACTGTTTCTTGAAAATCTGTTATAAGTTGTTTTTCTATAAAAAGAAAACTTGTTCCTGCGTTTAAGAGCGAATCATACAATTGAAGAAACAAGTTTTACAACAGAGAATTAAGGATTTACAGAGAATTAGCATGTGTTCTTGAAAAATTTTACAAATCAAAAGTGTGCTTGTTCTTGGTTGGCTCTAAGGCTTTGTTAGAGGTGCGGCTACTATGTGAGCAATCTGTTCTACTGGTCTAAGGCAGATTTCTGCATCCTCTATCAGGTGTATTCGTTTCATATCTCATTTCTTGTAAAAGTGTGATTGTAAACTCTTCTTGATAGGGTTTCTTGAAGAGTGTGTGTGCTGAAATAGTGTTTTTCAGCAAGTGTGCCAAGTTTCTTGTAGGGTTCAAGAACAGTGGTGGTGTAAGTGTGTTTGGTACGTTTTGTTTAGTGGATTTCACCTTGGATTAAGTGAGACTGAATGTAGCTCATTTGAGTGACCCAGTATAACTGTTGTGTGTTCATTTCTCTTCATCCTTGCACTCAAATTCTTGCTTATCTGTTAATCTGTCTAAAATTGAATCTATTCAATTAAAAATAAATCTGTTCTTTCTGGGCTTCTTCATTCTGTTCTTATTTTCTGGAAAATCAGTTTGGTTTTGTTAAGAAGATATATGAACTGTTAATTACAAATGGAACTGTTTGATTGTGATAGGTTACCCAATTGATTGTCAAGCTAATAATTGAACCTTTATCACTTGCTTAAAAAATTGAAGGTCACTGATTCTGTTTTACATAATATCCTCTTAAAATCAGTGTGTGTATAGCTTGCAAATCAATCTGCATAATTTCAAGAATTACTTTACTGGTATAAACGCTTTAATACATAAACAGTGTAAAAATAAATCTGTTCATTGCTAAATAAATCGATTTATTTTCTGTGTACTGTGATAAAACTTGAATCTGCGCGAAAGTTTTAAAAGGTCA
>Ga0123342_1004345_pt1 | contig 21684 bp, 16 predicted proteins | sample Turbeawhitnodule_FD_89960 | JGI IMG/M metagenome (GOLD analysis project Ga0123342, IMG submission 89960) | Root nodule microbial communities of legume samples collected from Mexico - Turtle bean Mexico white nodule | ecosystem: Host-associated > Plants > Roots > Nodule | place: Mexico: Nepantla...
ATTTATACTGGTTCACTCTAAACCCAGAGCTACATCTAGTCTTCTCAGAAACCACTGAGGAACACCACTAAGTAATCAAACCTATATCACTTACAACACAACCAAGAAAGTGACCTTGATCCCCTCAAGACACACACTTCTCTTGGCCAACACACAAACACTAAGAATGTTGATCTTGATCCCCTCAAGAACACACAACACTTCTCAACAAACACACAAAGATTCTTGTTCAACAGATACAAGGATTACACTCGTTACAAAAGCAATTCTGAAATCAATACAAGTAGAAATTCTATCTCACACTCTTTGATCAATCTCAATCTCTAAGAAATCTCAACTCTTTGAAAATCTCAAAAACTTGTATTAGTTCTTAAAACTCAAATTTGTTTTTCTGAATATATTCAAAGATGTTGTTTGTTATCAAATCTTAACAAACTTTTTATTGCATTTAAGGATTGGTCAAAGGATTAAAAACAGGAGCGTAAACAGTTAGAAAATCATTTAATGCTCAATCAAAGCACAAACCATTTTTCTGTTATGGTACCAAAACAAACAATCGGTTGTTTCTACAAATCAATAAGTTGTTTTGGTTTTAACAGCTCAACCATTTTGAAAAATAGTTTTCAACCTTTTCTAAAAAATCCTAAGTATAAAACAATCGGTTGTTTCGACAAAACAATCGGTTGTTTTTCACTTAGTTTGAAAAACACTTTTCTTTTAAAAATATTGAGAGTGCCTATGCTTTGGATTCAATCAAGAGTGGATTACATAAACAATCTACCCTAGATCCTATCTAAGACAACTAAGCAACAACAAGCACAACCTAGCCTTCAACATCCTTCAAAGTGTTTGGATTCTTCAAAGCTTGAACACCACTTGGTTCAACAAGGCCTAGTCTTACAATTGTAACCATTCATTGTATAACATAATAGCCACACTTATAGCTTCCTGTTTGTCTATTACACTATAATTCAATAAAAAGTAAAAGTTAATATTGATAAACAATGAAAAGAGAAAGACAAAAATTACAAACCTTTATTGTCATCCACTTTAAATTTTGAAAATTTGAATTGGATTGACCTTTTAGGATGTTATATCCACACTATGAACTGATTAATACAAAAAGCCGCGTTAGTAGATGCTTAATTAGTAACATACGAAGTTAAGTTTATAGCGTACTTACTTATCAATGATATCATTCATATGTGTGGACGACTTCTTATGTAGGGAACAAAAACACACAACAGTCTTATCAACCGTTGATAAGACAAGTAACTGCCAATGACCCCTATATCATCCACGAAAAGAGTTAGTAAATATTTAAAACATGAAATAGTAATAATTTAAGACTTATAATTAAACTTACTCATTAATATAAGGGCATAAATAAATTTGTTTTCCCTCTTTTTCCAGGGTGTCAGCGATGTATGATTGGGTTTCAGTTTTCTTTGTTCCAGTGGGATGAGTATATGAGGGATCTAAGAATCCATACACATGTTTATTCCTATCATTGATAGAAACTCCATGCCAAAACCTACAAGTTATTAGTTAAAGCATAATCAATAATAATTTAACATAAAGTAAATTGAAATATAGGTAAAGATACTTACATCATAAAAAATTGAATTATATTTATATTAAGCTCTTGATCCCCAGCTACAAATTCTAACAAATATGACATGTATATGTACGATGTCATGTCAGTGTTTATTTCAAAAAACGTATCATCCCACGAAATCTCCATAGGGTCTCGACCAATCTCTCTAGCAACAGTAGCTAAGAATGCTATATGACAGTCAATCGGAACCTCATGCTTCTTTTTTGGACTTGGTTTCTGACGAGGTTTCTACAAAAATAAAGAACAATTGCATTAAATTAGATCTAATATATAATATAAATTAATATAATGAGATGAAATTATTACCGGAGGTTCTGGTATAATTCGAATGAGGTGTCTGGGCCAGGCTATGAATGTCTGAAATGCATCAGCCACAATTGTTACCTTATTTAAAGGTTGTAGAACACGAGCATCAGTTACTCGTACTCTTTCTACTATTACCTTCGCCACATCAGGGGAGAGGTGAACATTATATAAGGTGGTGGCCTCTTGATAGACTTTTCCAATGGCCACCACCTGACGAAGCATGTCGCCCTCTACCAGTAGCTCACATTGGCTCCTCTAGCCAATGATATCCTCCCCTAATGCACAACTCCCCGTTATGCTCTTAGGAGCGGGACTAACAAGCGCCTCAACCTGCTCAGCATAAACTTGTTGCGATAGAAACTTCTATCGCAACTTTAGCCGCATCTAATTAGGCTCCTTTCTCATCTCCTCCATTAATTCTTGACGTATCTTACTCGTCATTTCTGTTTGGTCTTTGTGGTGGGGGAGGAGGATGAGTTTTGTGGTACAACTCCAAAATATAGTTTAATTCCAACCCCTTTTCCAGCTACTCAACCACGACCACAATGTTCAGGTTGTCCAATTGCTTCAACCAAGATATCATGACGACCTTCAAGTACAAAATTACCTTGGAGTTTTGCTCAACCAAGGAATCCTACAAGAGACCAAAATCATATATGTTTTTAATATAATTAATTCTTTAAAATAAATGCAAAAGAGGATAAAAATAGTATACAATTTTTTTAAGACTATCCATGATTGGTCAAAACTAAATGCACCCAACTTTTTAATTCGGGTCATCTTCCATTTTACGTGGCGCAAAGGTGGTGATGGAGGAGAAGTGACCCCGGTATCAACCTCAGACCTAGTCCCCTGTCTGAATTGCTTCTTTTCCACCTTCAATGATTGTTCAAGCTTTCGATACCCCTAACGAGAAAATACGTGTGGGTAACATTCTTTAATGCTATGTCTTGAGCTTTCTTCCGATGATCCTGTCATAAATGAAATAAACAAAGTGAACTGAATAATATAAAGTTATTAATGTTATATAAATAAAACAGTTAAGTAACTTCACTTACCTTCTAAGCTTCATATTCACGGCTTTGAACAAAAAGATGACATGTCTCTTCATCAATATGTTAGTATTTTAAACAAGGATTTTTTCCTTTACACTTGCCAAAAATATTTTTCGTTGTGAGTGTTGACTTAAATTGACGAAATTTAAGTCCGATATTGGATATGATATTTGATCGAAGCGGTTCCACATTAGGGATTTCAAAATTTGCCTACAAAATAATATCATCAAATTAAAATTGATTAATGAATATTAAAAAACATTATATGATAACGATAATAATGTAAAGCTTACCCGAACATCCTCCCAAAGCATGTTCTGATCGACCTGTGACACATCATCCCATGAATCAATCAAAATGGAAAGCCTCTCATGAGAAACAACTCTAAGACAGTTGTTAAACATCTCAGCATTAGAACCAGAAGCCACTCCATTGTTGATGTCAATGTCAACACATGTCTTCTCACCAACAACACGTCTCAATGAGAGACGCTTCAATCTAGTAGGTCCTCTATTGCCTCGTTTGGATCGTGGCCGGATTGGAGTTTAATCATCATCCATATTTGTGTTAAAAAATTAGGTAACAAACATTAGTTAATATGCATCAAAAGAAAATCATATAAAACAAATACATAAAATTCTAAATGCGTATTATAAAAAATAATTCTAAATTTATTACCACAGTGGGTTGAATGCTCATATGTAAATTCCTTCACTGTATGTCAACCCATTTACACTTGAAAACTGGAACGAAAAACTTGGTATAGTCAACCTCTCATATGTCTTCTATAAACCCATAGGATACCATTGATCCAAGTACAAATTTGTATCTTTTCCAGCTAATTCATGGTTCATAAACTGCTCAATAAGATACATCCATCTTAAGTACACTGGTCCACACAATCTAACCTCTCTTACCAGATGCACAACTAGATGAACCATGATGTTAAAAATAGATGGAGAAAACAAAATCTCCAATTCACACACGATAATAACAATTTCATCTTCAAGTTCATTTAATTTTAATGGATCAATGACTTTACAACAAATGGAAGAGAAGAATGAGCACAAACAGGTTATGGTATGTCTAACATTTTTTGGTAAGATCCCATGAAGAGCTATTTGCGACAAGATGTGACAATCATGAGACTTCAACCCAATTAACTTCAAATCTTGCATTGACACTAGGTTCTTCACATTTGAGGAATGTCCTTGTGGCACTTTCACACCCTTTACACATTGACAAAAACTTTTTTTTCATCTTTTTACATGGTGTAATAGGCTAGGGGCAAATATGATGGGTTGATACCAAATGATGGGTTGTTCTTCTTGGACATTTGAAAATGGTGGCGGAAGCAATGGATGTGATGGATCAAGGAGGGCTCATATGGAGCTATGGGTTCCTTGTAGGTGCATGAAAGGTATAGAGAGTGATTGGTTGGGCCATATGACTTGGAGAAAGGTGGAGGTGAAGATCAAAGTGTCTAACCTAGGAAGACTAGACAAGGGAGTAGAACCTTGCAATATTTGGCAGCATTTTACTCATTGATCTTACAAAACATTAGCCAAAACACCCTATTTATAGGAGATGGTGCCTTGGAGAGCAAGGAGCAAGGGTAGGATGGGAAATACACAAAAGAGCGGTTGTTAGGGTTTTGACTAAAGTCAATGTTGTACCATAGGAGCAAACTTATAGAAGCTAGGTTAACTTCTTACCCTAAAAGGCTTTACTCAAGCTATAATGATAAGCATACCTCCCCCATAATGCTAAAGGAACCCTATTCTACAGAAATTACAAATAAAGAAACTAGCTCTCATGGCTTGGGCTTTACTTCTTGTGGTCCTCTTTGAACATATAAAGAAATGTTTCTCTGCCATCAGTAGCAAAGTCCCAATCTTCTTGAATCCTCTTTTCCATGGACCTAGTTGTTGGGCTAGAACTAGAGCCTGAGCTTGGGCCATGGACCTAGTTGTTGGGTTAACATTTTTTGGTAAGATCCCACGAATAGCTACCGGCAACAATTTTTGCATCAAGATGGAGAATCATAAGACTTCAATCCAATTAACTTCAAATCTTGCATTGACACTAGGCTCTTCACATTTGAGGAATGTCATTGTGGAACTTTCACACCCTTTAGACATTGACAAAAACTTATTTTTCATCTTTTTACATGGTGTAACAGGCTAAAGTCAAATATGTACGCTTACCCATTTCAATGGGTGTCAACTCGCCTCGTATGTTCATATCAATTAAATCTAAACGAGCATTTATACCATCCTTCATCTTCCCGTTAATGTTAAGAAGTGTTCCAATTAACTTATTACACATATTCTTCTCAACATGCATTACATCAATACAATGTCTGACTTCTAACCTCGACCAGTACAGAAGATCAAAGAAGATTGATTTTTTCTTCTAAATGTTTGTCACAAATGACTTCTTTTTAGACTTATCGAAGGTGTGGTCTATGTTATTTCCCATTTCGTAAACCTCAACACCAGTTAATGAAGTTGGTGGACTATTAGTCTCTTGACATCCATTAAAGACTTTTTCCAACCTCCGGTAAGGATGATGACTTCTAAGAAACCTCTGATGTTGAAGATATACTGTCTTTCTTCCATGTTTCAATTGTTGAGAAGTGGTGTCTTCTTCGCACATTAGACATGCTTTATGAACCTTAACACTATACCCTGATAAGTTACCATATGTCGGAAAGTCATTGATGATCAAAATAACATGGCATGCATCTTGAAAGTTTCATTAGCAAATCCGTCAAATACTTCAACACCCTGATCCTACATTAACTTGAAATCTTCAATTAGGAGACTTAGATAAACATTTATGTCATTACCTGGCTGTTTCGGACCAAATATCATCATAGATAACATCATGTATTTTCGCTTCATGCACAATCCAGGAGGTAAGTTGTAAATAACTAGTAAAATAGGCCATGAACTGTGATTCGTACTCATATTACCAAATAGATTCATTCCATTTGTAGATAAACCAAGTCGTACATTTCTTGATTCTTTACCAAACTCTAGAAACTCATCACCAAATTTCTTCCATTGAATAGAATCAATTGGATGTCGATACGGGCCATCACATTTCCTCTCATCTACTTGCCATCTAAGATTCTTAGCATCATTTGGGTTTGCAAACAAACGCTTCATCCTTGGAATGATGGGAAAATACCACATAACCTTCATTGTGGGTCCATGTTTTTCTATCTCTTCAATAATATCATCATCTTTTTGTTTCAACTTATAACATGATAACCCACACCTCGGACAACTTTTCAACAATTCAAAATCTTTCCTGTATAATATACAATCATTAGGACATGCATGTATCTTTTTATACTCCATAGCTATTGGACAAAGAATATTTTTGGCCTCATAATTACGATTAGGTAGAGTATTTCCCTTTGGAAGCATATGCTTTAATAACTGAAGCAATTTCGTCAAGCTTTTAGCAATCCATCCATTTATTGTCTTCAAATTCATCAATCTTAACACCGCTGACAATAGTGTGAAAATAGTTGATCTCGAATACAATGGAGTCTCTGCATCGCTTGACATACTTCTATATCCATGCGCTTCTGCAAAAGACTCAGCTTCCACATCACGAATCATGTCCTCCAATCGATCATCATCTACTTCATCATGTACTGCATCATCCATTGTGGACCCCACATATTCTTCAATTACGGAAAGACGTGGTAAATTTAATAATTCACCATGACATGTCCAAGTTTTGTAAGATAAAAGAAACCCATCAAATAGAAGGTGCTCCCTGATTTTCTTAACATCCAGTATCCTTCCATTAAAATAGTTAACACATAGACACCTAATCTTTGCTCCATTACGACTACTATTATTCGCGTTGCATTGTGCAAATTGTATAAATTCTTCTACTCCTCTTTTGTACTCATAACTTATGCGAACAAAATTAATCATTTTTTTATCCATTATATTCTGTAAGAGTCATTAAGGTGTTTACTAATGAGTGTGAAATCTCACGTTTGCCTAGAGTCGAACGCCCCCACACTCAGTACCAACACGTATCAATTACCGAGGGTCAAACAACCTCAGACTCAATACCAACACAATAATTTTATTCTAACCTAACAACTAACATAATATAAATTAATAATAAATACAAATTATAATAAATACTAAATATAGAAATAAAAAATCATTATATTAATTATGAATATTAAATAATATAAATCTATCTACCATCTAATAATTTAATAATTCTATTCTAACCTAAAAACAAAAATAATATAAATTTTAAACAATACAAATCATAATAAATAAATAAACAAATAAAATAATAACATTAAATAAAATTTAAAAAAATTTAAAACACCACCAACCTTGTGCGTGAAGGCAACGATGATAGTGAAGAGCGACGCGGGACCGGCAGCAGCAATAGCGACAACGAAGGCATAAACATCGATGGCGCGAATAGGCCACGGTAAAATCCTAAATAGCAGTGTGGCAATGAAATAATGATGACCTTCAAACAATGGCATAAAACAAACAAATAAGAGAAACAAAAAAAGTACTAAAACTGTTCTTACCAATTGACTTGTTCGTCGGTTGTCTCTGATGACAAGCTCTAGCTCCGTCTTTTCTTCAAGAGTCCGTCCTATCTCTTGCTGCTCTGAAATGTAGCTCTGTTGAAACAGAGGGGGCTCTACCTGTTGATTGCACTCGTCAGCATCCCTTAACCTGGGGTCTCAAGCCCCTTTTATATCTTACCTCTTGTAACAACTTTCCATCACAAGAATCTAATCTCAACTGAAAGCATAGTCAACAGGAAAATGTTATGTTCAGGGGCACACTCTTTTGTGTTGCAACAAAACTGAATCTTTCCTCCAGGGAGTGCATAAAATAATCACCAGGGCACCAACTGATGTACCAACATCAGGGGTCAATTATGCTTACGTGGGCACCCAACTCATGGTGCAACGTTATCTTTTGCCATACATGCAACCTAACCACTATGTGCCTAAAACACACACACTTAGATTAAAAGAAACATTTACTTGACCTAGACACCACATTAAAAATACCCTTTACTAGTAGCCTTAAATTAACGTATAAAAGATTATTTCAGCTATGCCAAGACGGGTTTACTGACGAAACTGGGCCCAACCACATGGCCCATTTTACTGGCCCAATAGCTGAGTTGACTTGCCTATGTCATGCACCGAAATCTGACCACTGAGCACCGATCCCTAAGCGCTTTGTCCAGTACAAAAACCAATGGTGAAGAAGAAGTACACAGCTCAAAATGAACTTACCAATGGCACGAAGAAGACAATATAGGCTTAAGGAAGATGAGAGGAAGCACCGAAATAGAAGAACGAAGCGCCAGAGAAAGGAAAGTATGAAAGCGTAAGTGGCGCGTTTTTGTCTTAGGGTAAAAAAATGTTTTTAAGAATGTGACTATGAGGTACAGTCGCATTCTTAAACAAAGCGCTTTATTTTAAGAATGCGGCTATTAAGTATAGCCACATTCTTAAACAAAGCGCTTTATTTAAGAATGTGGCTTTACCTAATAGTCGCATTCTTAAAACAAACCACTTTGTTTAAGGATGCGACTATAACAAATAGTTGCCTTATAGGAAGTTAATTTCAAAAATACCACTGTGTTTTGAATGACAGTGTGTGATAGTAAAAACACCTTAAATGTAGGGTTGTTGTTTTCATATTTTGTACTAGTGTAAGAAAACTATTTATGGCAAACTCCATCTGTAACAAATTGTTACAAATGGGCGGAAAATAGCTTGAATCTCTTGGGATAAGATCTGTGCGTCTAAAGAGCAAGGTGGACTAGGGGTGAGTGATCTAAGATCATTTAATATTGTCTTACTAAGTAAATGGATTTGTTGTCTCAAAACGGATGTAAGTGGTCTTTGGAAATAAATTTTGGAATCTAGTATGGAGGTTGGGGGGGTGGGGGTTAAAAAGTACAGTCACAAATAATAAGGAATCTCTCTAGTGGAGAGATCGAGAAAGTGTATGGAGTTTAGAAGCGCGGGGGTGCAATTTTGAAGACATAGTTGAGTGGGTGATTGGGGATAAGAAGGAAATCAAGTTTTGGGAAGATAAGTGGGTGGTTAATGAAACTTTAATGTATAAATACCCAAAATTGTATTCAATTGCAGTAGATTGTGATTGTTCTCTGGTACAAGGTGAAAGATGAAACAATGGTAGGTGGGAGTGGAAGTTGGGGTGGAGGAGAAATCTATTTGTGTGGGAAGGGAATCAGGTCGTTCAGTTGTTGCTTTTATTAGATAACACAAAGGTAGTTGAGGAAGGAGAGAGTGATGTGGACAATTGGAGTTGAAGGGATGATAAGTAGTTGGACTTTTCTGTGAAATCTGCTTATAATTCCTTAAAGTTAGATGGGGGAGGTGAGGATAAGACTCTTTTTTAGAAATAATGGAAGGTAAAGGTTCTCCTATCTGCACAAACTATAGTCTGGAGGCTGCTGAATAATAGCATAACAACAAAGGATAATCTACTGAGACGAGGAGTCTTACTGGTAAGTAGCTTGTGTGGGCTGTGTGGTGAGGAAGAGGAGATTGTTTGCTATTTATTCTTTATGTGTAAGGTTGCATAGAGAATCTGGATTTGTGATTGTCATGGTTGGGATGTCTATATGTAAACTACTTGAATGCTAAGGTACACTTCATGATGTTCGACCCTAGAAAAGGTAAAGGATCAATATCCAGAATCTAAGGAAGGGTGTGGATTGCAATTGTAGGAGAAATTTGGAAACATCGAAATAGGTGTCTTTAAGAATATGAGAGTAGACAATATAGGCGTGTTTGCAGTGGCAGAAAGAAAAGTTTGGGCTTGGATTACTAGTAAAGAAAAAGATGTACAATTCACTTATTCTGACTGGTGTTTGGAACCCATGGTATGTATGAAATCTATTAAATAGTTTTGCTTTTTTCACTTTGGTATGTAATGCTAAATCCTTGTTTTAGGAAAGAAGTTATGTGATTTGTAGATTGGTTGTAAATATTGTGGCTCTCTGGATGAAGTAAAGGGATATTTTGCAATAGGAGCATTTGCTCCTTATATTAGAATAATATGACTCTTTGGAGGAGTAATTGTGTCGCACAAAGGTTATGTACATTTTTTGTAATTGTTGCGTTCGTGGTATGTTAAGGTGTTATGCTTTTTGTAAAGGGGTTTAAGAAAAAAGGTCATTTATTTTTGGAGGATAATGTTTAGTGAGTTAATTATGTTTATATGTATTTTGGAGTTTGATGTGATGATATACCATGGCTATTGCTAAGGGCGGGCCTTTTTGGTTGTTTTTAGGGTAAGAATTTGTTGATAGTTTATGTTGGCAGTTTGGGATAGACTGGTAAGTGGGGTTCTATATTCTTCTTCTTCTTTTCTGTAGAAGGGTTGGGTCACCTGATTTATATTTATTTATTTTTTCTTTATGATAAAAAAATAAATTGTTGAAGACATGATTCTTCAAATTACAAAATGCATAATTCATCATGTACAAAAGAAGGTTCACCATCAAAGACTTATCTTGATAAACTTAATTATAATTGGATGAATCTTTAAGACATTGATATCAAATCTCATCTTGATAAACTTAATTATAGTTTGATGAATCTTTAAGACATTGATATCAAAGTAATGTGTGAAAGGATTCCATTATATTTTGAAACCTTTGCATAAAGGAACTATACATCAAAGCATTTGTAAACAATGATAATGCATCAATTTCTAGGTTAGTAATAATTAAAAAGATAAGGTCAAGAAATAGAGTAACATGAAGGTTGATCTAAAAGATATTTACAAATATTCAAAAATATTTTTTTGTCTAAAATTTAAGAATAAAGCTTATAAGATGGATTTTTCGTCATGTGAAGACTAAAGGCTGATTCTTGTTTTCATACAATTTGTCTGATATATTTTAGAAATTGGATTCTGATTTCTTTTCATGTTAATTCTGATTTTGGAAGTTGGAAGTTGGATTCTTGTTTTCCTTGGATTACTATATTTGTATATATGAATTTTTAAGGATTCAATTGGCTGGCTAAGAGTTCTTATTGGACCCCGAATTAAAATATGAAGATTTCCTTAAATAAATGCAAATTAACATGTACTATATATTATTATTCAGCAATACAATTATTGAAAATTAATAAAGGCGTAACAATAACAATAGGTATTATAATATTTTATTTTATTTAGTATCTAAATTTTATATTTTTCAATTTAATCTTTGACATTTTTTTAAGTTGTTTTAGGCGGAGTGTCATTATTAATTTGTATTGTGATTTCTTGTGTATAAAAAAAATGTATTAAATTTTAAATTTCTCATAAATTTGTGTATTTTTAAATGAGTTTCTATTAAAAAAAATTGTTTTGTTGAGTATTCAAAAAAATTATATTTTTTATTTAAGTGTTTGTTGTCGATTGGAGTGATTAGCTGCTTGATTTTGTAGTCTGAAACAAAACATTATGAACTTGAACAATAAAAAAATAAGTTTTAGAATTTTTAATTATTTTTATATAAAAAAATTGTTTTATATTATAAATTAAATACTAAAAAAATCAAATCAATTATATAGAGACACAAAATAATTTATAATTAGGATTCAAAAATTTCATTTTTCTTATTTTCCAAGTGTATGGTATTTTACTTGAGATTAACACGTCATTCCAACCGAGAAGAACTCAATTGAAAAATATAAAAAAATTAGACAGTAAAATTTTTTTAAAAAAAACACTCAATTAAAAATATTTAAATATATAAAAAAGAGAAAATTAAATTAAGTTATTTTTTTTTATTTTCTAGGTGAAGACACGTAAACAATTACTTCATCCCAATTAATAACAAAATTAAACAACAAATTTTTTTTTTTTTAATATTAATAGATTTTTTTAATAAAAACTCAATTAAAAGCACTAAAATTCATAAAGAAAAACCTAAAACTTAATTAAATCTTATATTAATAATACTAATAATACTAAGTTATTAATAATATTCTTGTCATTAGATAATTGTAAGTATTTTTATCTAGTTTTAATAAAAGACGAAATGCACAAAATGTCCTAAGCTAAAGAAAAGAAGGCAAGGATTTAAAATTATGAGGGCCAAACTAATTCTCATTATAATCAAACAAAACGTAATTCAGATAAATGATTCCTGTTCCCAACAATAATACTTTTTGCACATTTAGGAATAGTTTCAAAAGAAAATAAAACACACATACACACACACAACACACACACACACACATATATATATATATATATATATATATATATATTATTACACAATCAAAGTGACGTGTGTATAGAATTTCTTTGAAATTATTCTCTTTTTCTTTTTATAATTAAAGTATATATGAGCTAAAAGTATTTTTATAAATGAATAGGTTACTCAAATTGAAAGTATACCTACCCACTTTCTTTTACTTTTTGACATGTGCACATTTAAATTCCAATATAGTATAGGTGTGTACATTCAAAATAAAACATAAAAGCCACTCATGTGTGTACACATACACTTTACATAAGCTTGCATGTCCTTCTTCAACTAATTTGACTAAATTGCATATTTAAAAGGTTTAATTATAATTTTATGTTTCAAATGTAACTTTTTTTAGTGGTTATAAAAATGTTAATCATTTTAAAAGATTACATTGGTTTTATAAATTTAAGGAATAAAAAAATGAAAATGATTAGGCCTTCTTTTTATTTTCAAATATTTTCTAGTATAGGTCACTGAATAGTGAATGCGTGTCAACAAAAATTAATAAGTTGAAAAAAAGTAAAAACATTATAAGTTAGTAATGATTCTGTATTTTTATGAACTTTATTGATAATTAGCTGGAGTATGCAAGAATTTTTTTTATAAAATATTTTTCTATGAAGAAACAAAAATGAGAAAAGTCAAGCAAAGAAATAAGTTATGAAAAAACTACATCTAAACTTATGATCATAAAAGTTAAACATGTAGTTAAAAACCAAAATTCTACTTAGCACAACTGCTTATGTGATAAATGAGATAAATGCTTTTTTATATATTAGTTAGTTAAAATATGAGTCTGACTAATTAGTTAATTGAAGACTAATTACTTAAGTGAATGTAATGTAAAGAATACAGCTTATAAAACTATATTATATTATTTTTTATGTACGGATTGAAACAACTTAAATGTTTTTTTTAATTTATTTCATTCTTTTTACTGAAAAAATATCATAACGATTAGAAAAAATGAGTACTATTCAATAAAAAGCAACCTATTTTATAAGTCAGGAAAACTAAGTTCATGTTAGAAGGATGTTATTCATTGACTTCATAATTGTGGGGTGGGGAGGTGATGAAAGGAAAATAGTTTGAGTAAAACGGGAGTATTTATGTAATCTCCATCTTTGGGGTTTAAGCATTAAAGATATAAAATTTCTTAATTTTGTTCTTTAATAGAAATGGAAATGGTTATTAGGATGTGAGGATTTAGGATTCTGGAAAAAGATACTAGACTCCAAACATGGGTCTAGGAAAGGATTGAAAGTTAGTAATAAAATCAAATATGAATCTTGTGTTAGAATGTATGGTCCAAAAAAGAGGGGGTGAATTGTTTTCGCAAGATTTTCGCAAATATTGAAAGTAGAGTGAAAAGAGAAAAGATTTGATAAAATAATAAATTGATTTATCTGCTCAATTGGATTATTTAACAGATTGGTAGTTCTTTAAAAATATCAACCAATTGTTTTATCGAAACAACTGACTGTTTAATGTAGTGGAAAACACAGAAAAGTACCATATAAAGCAGTTTAATAAAGTAAAGAAAGAGAGATACAGACAAAGAGATTTATACTGGCTCACTCTTAAGCAAGAGCTACATCCACTATGCAATCAAAACTAGATTATAAACCAACCAAGAATGTTGATCTTGAACCCCCTCAATAACACACAACACTCTTAGCCAAAACCACAGTTTCCAGAACCACTTTCTGAAACTGATTTACACACAATTACATATTTCAAAGAAAGAAATAGCATACACCTAGGCTTTACAAAGCTTTAGAGCAATAGAATAGAAAATCCAGATTCCTACTTCACACACAAGCAATGACCCAAGACTCCAAGAATGAGTAAAAGCTCTTTGATCTTCTCTTGAAAACATTTTTGATAAAACTATCTTTTTCTTTTTCAAATGATAAAAAACCAACCTTAATATAAACTTTAAAATTGGTTAAAACTGTTTGATCATTAATTGAAACAGTTAAAAACATTTAAAAATAGTTTGAAAATTTATAACAAAATTATGTTAAAAACACTTGATTGATTTTCAAAATAGACTGATAAATTTCTTTTTCTGTTAAAGACTGCACATAAAACAACTAGTTATTTATCGAAATAACTGATTGTTCTAGCTTTATAGAAAAGACAATAGAAAAAAAAAACATTTTTAAAACCTTTTAAAAACACTTAGTGTAATTCAATCAGTTTTCACGATAAATTAATCGATTGAAAAACTTCTTATAGTCACCAGACTTTGAACAAAAGCTTTTTCAACTTATTTAAAACACGAAACAACTAATTGAAATTAACACAGATTTAAAAACCAAAACTTTCAAAAGAGATTTAGAATCAAATGGACTTGGCTCATAACTAGGTATAAACTAATACACACAGAGCAACAAATCCTTCAAGTCTTCAAAGCTTGATTCTGAAATCATCAAAGCACCTTGTTCAATAATCTCCCCCTATTTGATGAAGACAAATCCTTGATTGTTTGTTTTGTAGACTTTAAAGTTAAAGAGATCGTATAAAACAAAAAATATACCATGAAATCCACACAATGCATGTATAGCAAGATAACCACACAGATTTAAATAAAACATTGTTTCTGCATAACGAAGTAATGCAGCAGAAACTTTAAAACAGTTTAAAGTGCAACAGAATTTAGAGCAATTACAACCAAAGCTATTTTTCTTCACAAATAGACAAAGCGAAGGGTTTTCAAGAAAGAATTTGAAAATCAAGGATCCCCAATTCATTGCGTAAGAGATAAAACCTTTCAGAAGGTAGAGGTTTGGTGAAGATATCAACTAGCTATTTTTAAGTTTCAACAAACTGAATTTCGTAGTCCTCGTTGCTAACATGATCCCTTATGAAGTGATGTCAGATCTCAATGTGCTTGGTTCTTCCATGTTGAATCTTATTATTAGTAAGATTGATTGTTGTATTATCATAAAGTAGAGGCACATTGGTCAGTTTTAATCCAAAGTCTTCTAATTGTTTTTTGATCCACAAGATTTGTGAACAACAGTTGCTAACAACTATGTATTTAGCTTCTACAGTGGAGAAAACTACACATGCTTGTTTCTTGCTATGCCAAGATATGAGGCTTGATCCAAGAAAACGGCATGTTCCACTTTTACTTTTCCTATCAAGCTTACATCCTGCAAAATCAAAATCAAAATCAGAGTATCTAACAAATTTATAAGAGAATAAGAAGTATACCATAAACCAACACTGTTTGTGCCTTTGAGATGCTTCAAGATTGATTTGGCAACTGCTAGCAATGAGATACAAAAAAGATCCAAACAACCCTCTGAATTTTGTTTGATATATAACTTTTCCAGCCAAGTATGCATCTGTGTAGCAGCTTGTTGACATTGGAGTGCAAGACTCTTTGCAGTTTTCCATATCAAACTTCTTTAGAAAAATTTCATGCTTTAATTGCTTGACCTGTAGTCCTAAGAAGAAGGAGAACCCTCCACCATGGACATTTCAAATTCTCCTTGCACAGTTGTTACAAATTCCTCACATAGGTTGTCATTAGTAGCTCTAAAAATAATATCATCAACATATATTTGAACTAAAATGATAATTGATTTAGACTTTTTAATAAAAAGTGTCTTATCAATTTCTCCTTTCCCATAGCCATGAGACAAGAGAAAATTGTTAAGCCTCTCATACCACTGTCTTGGCTTGCTTTAGTCCATAAAGAGACTTTTTCAACTTGTATACATGATATGGATGTTTATGATCTTCAAAGTCGGGAGGTTGAGAAATATAAACTTCTTCATTGATGAATCCATTGAGAAATGTACTTTTCACATCCATATGAAAAAGTTTGAAGCCACTTATACAAGAAAATGCAAGCAATAATCTCACAGCTTCTAATCTAGAAACAAGTGTAAAGGTTTCATCATAATCTGACTTCTTCTTGATTGTACCCCTTAGTAACCAATCTAACTTTGTTCCTAATTATCATACCAAATTCATCCAATTTATTTCTAAATACCCACTTTGTTCCAATGACATTCATACAATCAGATTTAGGTACAAGAAAACACACATCATTTCTAGTAAACTGATTCAGTTCATCATGCATGGCAAGAACCCAATTTTAATCCTTAAGAGCATGACAAATGGTTTTAGGTTCAATTTGAGAAAGAAATGTCATTTGTTTGTAGAAGTTAGTAATAGAGTTTCAAGTGGAGACTCTTTTATCAATTTGTCCTATGATGTTGTCCAGAGAAAGGTCTATTGGGATTCTCCATTCTTTGGGATGATTAGTCTAATGCAGGATTTGAACTAGTTGATTCGCAGTTTCATGTAGTTGTTTTTCAGGACAGAGATGCATCTTCTGCATAATTATATTCTGATAATCCTATTCTACAGATTTTTCCAGAGAATCATGTTTTGTATGGTTAGTTTCATAAAAAAACATGAACAGATTCTTCCACAATCATTAATCTTTTGTTATAGACTCTATATGCATTTCTACTTAAGGAATAACCAAGGAAGATGCCACTATCCGCTTTTTCATCAAATATGCCAAGGCTTTCCTTCCCATTATTTAAAATATAACACTTGCAGCCAAACACTTTTAGATGACAAATGTTGGGTTTCTTCCATTAATTAGTTTATAAGGAGTTTTCTTCAAAATTGGTCTAATGTGCACTCTATTCATTACATAACAAGTTGTGCTAACAACTTCATCCCATAAATATTTTGGTAATGAAGATTCTTAAAATGTGTTTAGTAAGTTCCTCAAGAGATATGTTTTTCCTTTCCACAAAGTTCTAGGAGTAGACAAATTATGAAGAATATCTAGTTTTTCACAAAAACAGCTAACTCAATATGTGGTTGTACTAGACCAGAGCGCTCAAAGCTCAGCGCTCGGAGGTCGGACCTCAGCATTTGTCGTAGGCAGGTCAGCTCGGCTTTTGGGTCAAGTTGGTGGGCCATGAGATTTGGCCCCAGATGTATGTGTTGGTTCCTTTTTCCTATAACCCCTTGTTCATAAGGCTTAGGTAGCTAGCGATGGGTAATTTTGGACTTTGGGGTGTACTTAGTACGCAAGAGATCTAGCTTAAGTAAATGTTTCCTTTTAAAACTTAAGCCCATGTGTGCTAGGGCACGTAGAGGTTAGGTTGCATGTGTTCAAAGGATAGCGTAAAACAGATTGGACCCCTGATGCTGGTACATGAGTTGGTACCCTGGTGGTTATTCTGTTATGATTTTATGCACTCCATAGAGAAAAGATTTTGTTCGGTTGCAGCACCGTGAGAGTGTGCCCTTGAACATAATATTTTCCTGTTGAGTATGCTTTTAGTTGAGATTATATTCTCGTGAAGGAAAGTTGATAAAAGAAGTAAACTATAAAAGGGACTTGAGATCCTAGGTTATGGTACGTAGTTTCTAAGACTGAAACTGATTTACTTCTTAATCTTTATAAGCCATGTACTGAATTGATCGTCAGAGTGCAATCAACAGGTAGGGCCCCCTCTATTTCAGTAGAACTACGTCCAGATCAACAAGAGACAGATGGGGCTAGAGCTTGTGATCGGAGTCAACCGACGAGTAGGTCAACCGACAAGAACAATGGTCTTTCTCAAACTTGAGTTTGGGCAAACCAACAACGAGATCTTTCGAAATCAATTTATTTAGATGATGGATGTGAATGTGTGCTATTCTTTTATGCCATAACCATGATTCTTCATGTTTGGTTAGGAGGCAACCTATTTCAAATGCCGAATTTGAAATATCAAGCAAATAAACATTGTTGATTCTTTTACCAATCAATACTTACTGTGATTTGGGCAACATATTTCACAAGTCTTGGACTTAAAGGTTATATGATATGCGTGTGCCAAGTAAGTATTCTACATCTATGCTCTACCTTAATTCCTATTCTAAACCATGGATTTATGCTTTTGAGATTAAGATTTGGGGGTGTTTGGGTTTTTGCGGTTTGAAAAGATTATGGTGGATGAAGTTAATTTTTTGTTTCATATCCTTTAATTGGCATGATTGATATCCTTTAATTGGCATGATTGATAGCTTGTTCTTGCATTTTGGATGGTTAATCTAAGCTAACCCACTGTTTTGCACTAAAAATTAAGCATGCACGAAAGATGTTTGTCAAAATGTTTTTGTGAGAACTAGATGAGATTGGTTAAAAAATTTTAATTGAATTTTGAAATGTCAATAATGTATGAAAACTTGGTGTGCTTAATTTGAATTTGGTAGTTGTTCTTGTCGGTTGCCATGGTCGCTGGTTGACTTCAAAGGTAAGCGATGGTTCCTCCTATTTCTGGTGGATTTTGTGCTTCCTCTTGAATGTTAGAAAGTGGATCCGTTGAAACAGAGGGGGCCCTACCTGTTGATTGCACTCCGACGATCAAGTCAGTTCAGGGCTTATAGAAACAATAAGTAAGTAAGTAGTTTCAGTCTTAGAAACGGTGTGTCTTTACCAGGGATCTCAACTCCCTTTTATAGACTGCTTTTAGGTTACCTCATTGTAACAACCCCTCTCTCACCAGAGTCTTATCTCTAGTGAAATTAGGTTTGCTGGGAGGACATTCTATTACGTTGTTACACAATTTTAGTACAACAACTGCACATAATCTTCCTCTTTGGAGTGCACAATCTTAACAGCATGGCCACCAGGGTACCAACTAATGTACCAGCATTACGGGGCCCATCTGTTATGTAGGCGCCCTAGTCCTTTACATATCATGCATGCAACTTTCCCCTGATAACCCTAGCACTCTTGGGCCTTGGCGTCTTCAGGGAATATTTACTTGTGCTAGACCCAAATGTACTATACACACCACATGCATGCACTTTCTCGCTGACTAGGACTTTCATATATACGGGCTTCAACACACGCATCTCTAGGGGCCCACTACCGCGACTAGACCACCGAGCCGACCTACTCCACAGGTTCTGATGTCTGATGCCAATGCCAATGTCCGAAGTCTAGTCCAGTACACAAGCCCCCCAGGCTCGAGCTGGAATTTGTTTCAATGAAGAGGCTAACTGCTCGCCTATGGCAATCTACATTGCTAATGAGTGACAGGATGTGCACAATGTCTCGAGGTGACGTTTCACCATACTCTCTTCCCAGTGTACACGTGGCCAAATCAACGGTTGAGGCGTGTTGTCGCTTGCGCTTCCCCTTACACGTTAACCCTTTGACTCTTACGCTCCCTTCATTGTTTCATTCCCTCTATGCGCACCCTTTCAAACATCTCTGCTTCGAAAAGCTCTACTCTCTTCTCCCAAATACCTCGTCTCTTCTCAACAATCATTCCTGGTACGGTCTTTACTCCGTAACTTTCTTTGCCCTATCATCGCGATGCTCATAATCTGCTTATAACTGCGTTGGGACTATTTATGTTTTTCACACTTATGATCGTTGCTCTTTGTTTTTCTGCTTGTTTGCTTCATTTTACCAAAACGCATGCATTTCTTCTTATGAGTTTTGCATTTGATTTTCTTTTCTGTTTTAGCTTTCCTCTATAAGATGGATCAACCAACCCCGAATTACAAAACCCTTTACCCTTGGGCTTCTAGTGACCCGTTAGGAGAGACTTCAGAGTTCACTACCTTTGCGAGCATAGTGACCTATAGGAAGATCGAACACCCCAAAAAGAACTGCCTCTTTGGCAAAGAGCATGACAAGTTTGTCAAATTCGTGCCTTGCAGGGTGGGTGAGCCGGTTTATAGTGACGAGTCATCGGACCCAGAGGGATCGTTCTGTTTCATCTATTCCACCATCTTTAAAAGGCTTCTCCTCCGCCTACCCTTTCCTAGTTTCGAGCAGGCTCTTCTCACCGAAATTAATGTCGCCCGTGCCCAACTACATCCAAACAGCTGGGCGTTTGTTCGGGCGTTCTCCATCCTATGTCACCACTTTGGCCATTTGCCATCAATGGATGTCTTCCTTTATTTCTTCGAAGCCAAAAGCCCAGGTCGAAAGTTGTGGGTGAGCTTCAATGGGGTTGCTGGGAGATTTTTGCTAACCCTCTTCCAGCAATCGTACAAGGGCTTCAATGGTAAGTTCTTCAAGATCCGCTGCAACAAAAAAATCTGACCCTTTTGGATGGGTTTCCTCTATATTGGACACAAAAACCTGGGCTCAAGAAACCCAGATGCCTTGAAGACTTACCCACAAAGGAACGAGAGGTGTGCGACTTCCTCTCCAACCTTCGAGTAGTATTTAACTATGCCAAGCTGATTAAATGCGAGTACAGCCCTACAACCCTTAAGGCTTATATTGGTATCCCCTTCCCCTTATACCTGTTACCGTTACTTTGCCTATGTGTATTTACTTAACTTCTTATATGCTTCTCTTTTCATGCAGGCACGGTGTTGGATGCTCAAAAGAGGAAACACCTGCATGTTGTGGCCATACAAAAGGAAACTGCTACAGGCCCTTCTGCTAAGGACAATAAACTGAAAGCGGTGGCTGAGGTCGTCCCTTCTAAGGATGAGGAAACTTGCTCAGGCCTTGTCTTCAAGAGGAAACGCAAAGCCGACACCGCTATCCCTATGCCTTTAGACTTAGATGGTCGAGCTCCCTCCTACCGGGAATGTCCCCCCAGTGCTTCCTCTCCTTGCGACATCGTGATGCAAGAGGGCAGAGGTGAAAGCGCTTCAGAGGGAGACCATTGGGACTCCTCTACTGACCTATCCTCCTTCCTCCAGAAGATATTGCACTCTGCCAGAGTCAAAGAGAGACTAGAGAACTCGGAGGAGGACTCCTTGACGGAGCATATGTCAAGGCAACTTGGGGAGTCCTTAGTTGCGCACAACTTCTTCTCTCCAGGATGTGACGAGCAAGGGAACTGGCCAACAAAGAAGTCCTCCAATCCACTGAGCTCAAATGCTGATATAACCCAAAAAGACATAAAGATGACCAAGGATGCTAAACTTGAAGGGTCATCTCAACAAGCAAATAAAGACTCAATCAATAGAAGAAATGGACAAGGCCCAAAGAATTTAAAGTTCTTCTTATTAGTCTTATCAAAATATGAGGCCCAAGCCTAATTAATATTCTTAGTAATTGTTCCATCCGGTTGACCGGGACGTCTTCATGCGCGACCTTAGCCGTCAGCTAGGGACTCCTTCCCACGGGTTACCTGTGGATTCCTGCAAAAAGAGGACAAAAGGGCGCCCTAGCGGCCGTTTGCACTCTGACGCTCAAGTCAGCCAGCAAGAAACACCAAAACTGGGCACCTCCGTATCTGAGCACCGCGTATGGCACTCTGAAGATGGTAAAAAGAACTGTGTATTGTGTGTATATTCTCGTTTTGGCAAACCGTCTCTCCCTAGTCCCTTGTGCGTAACCTCAAGGCTCGAGCAAGCAACTAGAGTGTCTCTGGAAAATTTGCCAAA
>Ga0123342_1004346_pt1 | contig 21679 bp, 9 predicted proteins | sample Turbeawhitnodule_FD_89960 | JGI IMG/M metagenome (GOLD analysis project Ga0123342, IMG submission 89960) | Root nodule microbial communities of legume samples collected from Mexico - Turtle bean Mexico white nodule | ecosystem: Host-associated > Plants > Roots > Nodule | place: Mexico: Nepantla...
ATATCCAAATCACACAATCAAATCATACCAAAGTTTAGAATTTCCAAATCACACAACAATTCATTCACTAATCATATAAATATTTTAAACTTTTCTAAACAATTCAATTATATCTAAAAATTCCCTTAAACACATAACTAAGTTCCAAATGTATGTTTTCTAAATCAATCATCTTCTAAAATCAAACAACCACTTCTCATTAAACATCTCATTTAAGTAGTTCAACAAAATATTCAAAAACAGTTCAACTTATTTATATTATCATTCAAACATTTTAAATTTTCAAACACAAACACTTTCAACAACCTATTCACCTTAAAATCAATATAAAATATTCAGAATTAACCATTTCAATTAATATATTACTTGCAAGCAGACATTTGAACTGGTGACCACGTCACCCCCACATCCAGATCTTCTAACCTAGGGTTCTATAAAAATAAAATTAGCTTCCCTTACCTGAAGTTGAGCACATGCTCACTAAGAGTTCCAACCCACCAAAAGCTTAAGGATAACCTAACATGCATCACAAAGTCCTGATCACAAATCTAACTATATCACTAGGACCCTGATCTAACCGAGACTAATTCGGAAGATAAAAACCTCACATGCAAACTTAACTAAAAGACAACCCTAACCAAATCAAAACTAACTCAAAGGAAAATGAGCCAAAAATGAACTTACTCTATCTAAGATTCTGATCGGGCAATCTTGCAAAGTTTACTACCAGGAGTCCAATGGCAGACTCCGATCGATGAGCGAGGAGATCAGAATTGTAGAGAGAAGGGGAGGAAAGGAAAAAGGAAACAAAAGTGAACTTACTCTATGAAAGATTCTGATCAGACAGTCTTGTAGATCTCGCTGCCAGAAGTCTAATGGTGGACTTTGATCGTCAAACTGATGAACGAGGAGGGCAAAATCTTAGAGAGAATGGAAGGAAAGGAAAAAGGAACTTCTAGAGAGACGGAGTTCTTTTAAAATGAAATCTGAATAACTAAATTTCTATTTATATAGTTTTTTTTTTTAATAATAAAATATTCAGGTGTCATTTTAATTGTACAATTTCTATTCTAAGACTATTTTTTTCTCCGTCCTTACAAACAAAAATTTTAAAAAATTATATTCCGATTTTAAATTTCTGAAAAAAACAAGTTTTTCGTTAAACACGTTATATTATTTCTAAAACATACAAATTTAAAAAAAATATTATATTCCAACTTTGAAAAATAATTGTAGAAAAAATATTATAATTTAAATATCGGAGACATGTTAAAAATAATCATTTTATAAACACTTCTTCATATATAAATTAACTTTTCTAAACTACATTTTTTTTAAAAGAAAATCCAATTTAAAAATTCTTAAGAACTAAAAAGTTTTCTGTTAAACATCTTGAAAATATTATTTTTATACAACCACAATATTTAGAAATCATATTTCAGTTTCAATTTTTTTTTAAATTAAAAGAAAAATGTTTTCCATTTATTAAAAAATCCATATTTTACTGTGCATCATATCCCTTGTAAATAGATATCTTCCATATTGTTAATACTGGTGGAGGAATTATCGAAATCCTCTCTTAAGCTGAAGTTTGGTGTAGTGTTGAGGGTTATGGTAAGCAAAAGTACCTCTGATTCCTATGACTTCTGACTAGAATATTCATAATTGAATGAGTTTAGTTTATTTTAAGTTTTAATGAATTATTTTGATATTTATAAATTTTAACTAATATTATTTATTTTTTAAAATTTATATTTTGTTAAGAGTGATTTCAAATATTATAGATAGGTATTTTCGTAAATTTCACCTAAAATTCGGATAGTTTTAGTATATAATTGACCTCTCAATTACATTTTCTTTTAATAAAAGATCCCACTAATTGTAGTTAAAACTAAAACAAAATTGTATATATTTTACATTTAAAGTACATACAAAATTTAAATAAAATATATCTATTTGTTTCTAAGAAAAATTTAAAATGTTAGATTTATTAACCAAACATTGAATTCACAACCAATTATTTCTTTCCTTCCGATTTTATCACTAAATATATCGACATACCTAAGTCTAAATATTAACAACTAATAGATAACAGCGTTCAATTAAAAAAAAGTTACTTCTACAAGAAATAATAAAAATAGTTAATACCAAAACTCAATTTGAGTTTTAAGATACTAATCATATTTATAAGTTTTCATCATGCACTTTTATAGTCGATGAGGTTTTACATACTCCAATTATAATCATATTAATTTAATATAGTATTTAAGATGTATAAATTAAACAATAACTCGATTATAGATTATTAATGATTATAAATTATTAATATAAAATTAATTTATATTTCATAATTAATTATTATTTAATGTTTTTTAATGGCTGAAATAAATAAAAAATCTATAAATAATGGATAACTAAGAGAAAATACTAATTCAATTTTTATATTCAGAAGTCACAACTTAATCCATTTCCCTTAATAACAATACGCATTAGGTTTGAAAGAAAAATACTGAATTCATCTATTGAGATTTCATACAAATTGCTTTCGCCTTTTCAAAGATTCATTTTCTTCCAACAATATATGTTTATGAAATCTTGGTTATTATGCTAATTACGTCTCCGTTACCATCACGGATTCGTTGAGAGTGCAGAGAAGAAAAAGAAATCTAAGTGCCTAACTCCTTTAGACAGCTTCATCATTAACTCATCCTCTTGTAAAACGGAAAACCCTGTTCACGTTATAATAATGGGTTTTGATTAAATTTGAAGCAAACTATAAGAGTCCCAAAGAGTTGGTTCTTCTATAATTATGTTCTTTGTAAAGTCTTGCAATGAACATCCAGCAGCAATCATAGCTTGCCACATACATAGTCACATTATTAATATTAAAAAAAATGAATTATTTCTTTCACCATGATATATCTTGTTACAAATTTAAATAAATCAAGAGATGTTTGACTTATCCGTTCAAAATTTGGTGGGACTACTAATATCCACCCTAGTTGTATATGATTATATATTATATATACTTATATAGCTGCATTATTTTGGTCTTGGGTAAGGTGTATATTTTTAATTTGATTCCATTGTTTTTAAAAAAATAGTATCGAAAGGTAAAGTGGGAACATTAATGGGACAATGACACGAGGGAAATGTTCAAAACGATAATGCATAATGAATGCAAGAACCAGACATGCTTGCTTCCCGCTCAGAATTCTCCTTAAAATAGAAATTTCAGTTTGAAAATTTGCAGCAATAGCCAGTTAAATAATGATTTCATTAATGCACGATGCCATTAATGTAAAATGTATTTTTCTTATAAGTAAATGTAAAAGTATTAAGAAGATGGTGGTTGGTGTATTTCTATTTCTTTTACAAATTAAGAGCATTGAGGTTTTTGCTTCTGAGAAAAACAAGATTATTCCTACATCAATCCAAAAAATAGATCTAAGAGACCTTTCCCCCCTACAAAAACCAAAGCCAAGAGTGAACTTTGATCAATTCGTACTTACCCCGTTGAAAGTTTATTTCTGTACAGTCAAATAGATCAAACCACCACATGTCAAATTAAATAAGAAAATATTTCTTAACTTTTCTCCTAGAAATTTGAACTAACAACCCCTCTAAAAAGAAGTGGAAACAAAGGAGAAATACCAAAACAAAAACAAATAACTAGTCATTTATATAAGTTATAAGTTGTTGGTGTAAGTGGAACCAAGTTCGATAGTTTAAATATTCTGTTTACGTTTTAGGTTTGAATGTTGTAAATAAAAAAATAATTTAAATAAAAATTTCAATAAATGATCCATAATTTTTGTGTGGAGATTAATCATAAATAAAATTGATAAATAATTCAATTACAGCAATAACACTATTGAAAAATAATTAGTCATTTTGGTCATAATTTAAGAAATGGACACAATGTCGTCAAAAATTCACCCTCTCATTACAAAAGTAGATTTTGTTGGATATTATCCAACATCAGTAACCAAGAAAAGGCTAAAACTTTTTAAGAAAAAAGTAATCACACGTTTTTTTTCTAATATATATTCTCTCATATTGACTACAATTTTTAGAAAACAATAAAATCAGGAAGAAACACATCAAATAAGAGATACAACCTTCTAAAATTTGAATTTTTTCAATAAATTTTGATCAATGATAAAAAAATGTATTAAGACATATTACATTAATGCAAAATGTATCAGTGTAATATGCTATTAATTTTTTGAAACATGAGTTGAATCTTATTGGAAGAACATCTTTCTCTCTCCGGTGATAAGATTTAGAATTTGTTAGTTTCCATATTCTCCAACAAATTTCCAAACCTTGCTCAAACATGTTTTATGAATTTTTTTGAGACAAAGTTTGAACATAAATACTAATGCTAATCATGTCACTTATAAATACTTTCTTTAAACTAAAAAGAAGAAGAAAATATTTACCCAAACTTAAATATAAACACATTAACTATTTTTGTCTAAAAATATATTTCTAGTAATGGAGATTCCATGTGAAGTGATTATTTTTTATGCTAAGTTTCAATGAAGAACATTTGGACAAAAAATATTTTTGTCTGTCAAGTTCAATGTCAAAATATATATATAAAAAAAACTTAACACAACTTTACTTAAAAAGAAATGTAAATTGAAATTCACATTTTCCCCCTCTAAAGGCATATGTCTAGGTTAATTTAGTTAATGATTTATGTAAAAGTAATTAAAGAAGAAGAATCATGCATTAAATAGCCTTCCATGCATTGATAAATTTTTATTTGGCTGCTCTGATGGTAGTGCAGCGCCGCATGTTCTTGGCAGATATATTTTATGGGGATTCTTCAAGAAACTTTGACCGAGAAAAAAGGTTCATGAACACCAAACTGAATAGAAAAGCCTCAAAATCTTATTAATCCACGCTGTTTGGCTACTGCTCAGAAATAAACCAAACCAATCAAATTACTTTATTTAAACCAGATTCCATCAAATTATGACTCCCAATAATATACTTCTAATTATGCTCCTAAATGGTGATGTCGTGCCACACCTACAACATCTTACAACTAACGGATAGTATCAATAAGATTAACTTAATATAATTTTTAATTTCATTAAGACATTCTCTTAAATCTTAATAGATGTTTTGAAGTAACGTTTGTGTGAACTATTCAAATAAAAATAAAATATTTTTTTATTGTACTGATTGGTTGATTGGTTGGTACTTGATGAATATTAGAGGTTTCAACACTTCAATCGATATGATCTAGCCAAAGTGATTCAAGGTGAATGAGATTATTAAGTGAAGTGGAGAAGGAATGAAAGTGACCAATTGAAGAAATGAGATAATAGTTTTCTCAGTCCCTTAGTCCTTACTATACCAGAACACTTACCTTTACAAAAATATATAATATATTTAAGTTTTCATTTGATATTTTTAATAAAAATTGTTCTTAAAATATAATATTATCCGTACATAAGTTAATAAAAAGGCAAAAGTTACATTGTAGATTAATCAAGGTCATTTGTGAACATCATTTGCTTTGGTATTAAAGATGAGCCTTTTGAAGAAATTAACAATAATCAAACTTTAAACAATAGGTTATGTTTTTTTTAAATAATATTTAACCTTTTTATTTTTATTGAATATTAAATTTAGACTCACACGATTCGTTACCTTTATTGTGAATTGTTTTAGATTTTGAAAGTAATGATATATTCTTTTGTAACTCTTCACTTATTTTACTCATTTTACTTGCTACTCATGCCCAATTGGGTGCATGTTAAGATACTTTTACGAGCATCTACTAAAGTAAAGGTGTACTTCAAAAAGAATAAAATGTAAATATACTATGCTAATTAAAAGGATAGACTTTAATTGTTGATAAAAAAAGTTAGCAGAGTAGATAATAACAAAAAATATATGCAGATGTAAAATAAATTGTGAAGTCATTCAAATTTATTTTATTATTTTTAATCAAGAATTAAAATTTTACATTTATCATGTGAAATAAAATAAATTTAAAATTGTGAAACTATAGACATTGGAAAAAATGATGGAGGAGTTATTTATTTTTCCCTCCTTTTGTTGTCGTTGTTGGTAAGTTTTATTTTCCTCGTTATTTGGCAAGTCAAGTGATATTAAAGTTCACCACAGTATGGTTTTAATGCCCCGTACTGCGTATCTACCCTTTCCTGGTTGGATTTTTTCGAGATGCATGTGAGTGGTTGAACAACAAAGCTTAAAGAAGGAGATATTTGAATCCAGGGTTAGATAAAATACTAAGAGGAACCAGTAACATGAAAAGATTTACCTTTTTAAGGTGAGAAGAGTGCATTTTGCAAGATAAAAATTACAACACTCATTTATTATATTAATTTAACTATTGACATTGCAATCATTTTTATATTTTGTTATGAATTTATTTCGTTATTCAAAATTATGAATTCTTAATTTTCTTTTAATTTTTAGAGCACATCAAACACAAATTAATGAAAAGTAGTGGAAGAAATAAAAGAAATTGAAAAGGGTAAGTTGTATGTTTTTTTATTGACGAAAAGAATTCTTTTTTTGGAATGGAAGAAGTTCAGATTGTAGATCCAGCATGCTAGAAAAGTCATACTCTTTTCCCTTTTATATTTTTGTAAAAAAGTGATAAAGATCTTACCCACCACTACATCATGTGCCCACAGTTTAAACAAAATAATAATAATGATAATAATAATAATAATAATAATGGAAAGAGAATTCCTGTCATTGTCCTACATAGGAGAGTGTCACATGGATTCTTAATACAAAAATATGATGCTATTATAGTGTCATCTATTTGTTTCCTTCTCTTGAAATTTTATTCCATCTAGGCAATGGCTGCTTCTCAAAATAATAGTATCTTGATCTAAGTAATGGCGTTTCTGATGAAGATAATAATAATAATAATAATAATAATATCGTCACAACAACATGCAACCAGCTTGACATTAAAACAAGCAGACAGAATTTTCGGTGATGGGTGGTTTTGACCCTTCGTGGGAGAGTTGCTGGCCTAATTGTAGAGTCTCAACCCGAGAGACTTATCAACATCACCTATTTGCCTATTCGTGTCAACAACTTGGGTATGAGACACACACACCCATTATTCTCTCTGCATAAGATTCAGTCTTACCCCGGCATCTACTTTTTTACATAATCTTAATTTCCTGTTTGATTAACACTGAAAACGTTAAACACAAATCTTTAACGTTGTAATCCTTGGGGGCTGTCTCCTAAACAAGGATCTTAGTAATCACCGTGTAATTGCCAAAAGGTTGAACCAGTCCTCGAGTTGATTGCCGATCAAAAAAAAAAAAAAGTCCTCGAGTTGATCAATTTTAGAATGTCACCTCACAATAGCCTTTTCTGGCGGTATCAAGCATCCCAATGTTTTAAGTTTAACTTCACTAGTGCAACTACTCCTCACAGTGAAGCTCCTTAAAATCCAAAAGTGGCGTGTAAAAATAAAAGTAACTGATCAACAAGAAACAAGTTGAGGAAAATCATCTTTCATTGATATACATGGCTTATATACAAGTTACAGTGTGTGGGGGTGAAACAAACTCTCTCTCTCTCTCTTCAACCTCCAATAAGCTTTTGCTCACCGGGGTGACATCTTCCAAGGACTAAAAATTAGTAAAAATTTACAATTACAATTCCAAACAAAAGCTAACATCTAACTAATTCTTAGACATCAGTAACGCAAAATTTTCCATCCATCCTGTTCTGAACAGCTTTCACAGCAGCAACTCTAGCAGCAGTGGCAGCCTTGCTTGCAGCAATTACTGTTTTGTTAACCTGGTCATCCACACGTTTAAGGTTTATAGCACTCTCTGCTGTTTTCCTAGCAGCCTGCAATTTATAACACATTATGAGGAAAAAAGAAAGCAACCTTTGCAAAGGGATTACAACAATAAGGCAACCATTACAGTTAATAGTAATTATATGTACATAACAAGTACCTGAACTGCTCGAAGAACAACATCGGATAACGGTGGTAAAGGTTGCTTGAGGTTGCCAGCATCCCATTCACCACATCTTCTGTCACCGTTTCGAAAAGTGTATGAGCCAATACCTTGCCTACGACCCTCGTGCCACGCTCCCTCATAACAGTGGCCGTTGGCAAAGTGGTAGACTCCAAATCCATGTATCTTGTCTCCAAAATACTCTCCAGCATACCTATCACCATTTCTGCAGCACGACAATTCCCCCAAAAATAAGACTTTTGAAAAACAACATCCAAAACCTCATGTATTATTGTCTACTCTAACCTTCCAAGAAACAATGAATGCTAATTAAAGAAGGATTCAACTTTGCAATGCCACCCATTAGTAGACAAAATCATGCATCATCATCGAACAAGCCGCATGAATCATCAACAGAAATACCAATCACAATCGGTTATCTAACAACCAATACATCTAAATTAGATACAATACGAAGGACTAATTTCATCAAAAAGAATATAAGTGGAACTTAGTTCAAGTTCTAGAGAGGTATGCAAGAAGACAGAAGAAAGCTCATAAAGTGGCAGTGGAACCAATAAATCAACAACTCAAAATGGGGGAGAACAGACCGAGTCCTCCCAAGCAATCCTTAATTACAAATCAAAAGAAAACAGAACTATCCAGAAAATCCGGATCTTCAATGAAAGGCAATGACCAGAGCAAAGCAAAGACTAAATCACACCATGATCAAATAAAAGAAACCAATGATACAATTAGCACAATTGAGTACAAGACATTAAAAAGGAAGAAACTGACCTAAAATGATAACAGCCAAGACCGTGCTTGACCCCATACTTAAACTGACCAATGTAACAGCTAGCATCCGAGCAAGTCTGAAGCCCCACGCCATGGCTCTGACCGTTACACCACTCCCCGGAATAAGAGTCCCCCGTGTAGAATCTATAAACCCCATAACCGTGTCTCAACCCCTGTCTATACTGACCCCTATAGCGACTCCCCCTCGCCCAGCTCTCAATTCCGTACCCATCGTACCTTCCATCCACCCAATCCCCTTCGTACCTCCCATTCACGAAGTAATGGTACACTCCACTCCCGTTGCTCCTCCCCTTGTGAAACTCGCCCTCGTAAAAATCCCCATTGCTGTAAAACTCCACCCCTTCCCTCACTATCTTCGCTGCCTTCCTCCCCGCCCCGGCCGGCTCTCCGATGAACCACTGCACAGGCCTCGCCGCCACCGCCTTCGAAAATCCCAACCGCTTCACATTCTCCTCCCATGAATGCTTCGCCGCGGAAAAGGATCTATGAATCAGACCCTTGTTCTTGGACACAAAGTAGAGCGCCACGGCCACGAAAATCAGCGCCAGTAAAACGTTCTCCGAGGAAGACACCTCGAGGTAGAAGAAGTAGAGCAAGAGCGAACACGAGCCGAGGAAAAAGACTGCCAGAGCGGAACATACTGATGACCTGTGGGCTTGGGCTCGAGGGCGCTGTCGGGCTTGGGGTTTCTTGGGCTTGTTGTTCTTGTCGTCGTCAACATCGAGGAGTAGCTTTTCATGTTCCTGCAATTCGTGTTCCTCTTTGGTGACGATGGAAGAGAGGCTGTGGATGGAGGATCGGATTGCCGGGGAAGAACAACTAAGGAGCGAGGAGTGGGTTCTGGTAAGCTTGCTCCCACTCTTCTGATTTTCCATGTTGGTGGTCTTCATTCAGATCGACGTTTCCAGTGCCGGGATATTGTCCTCGCCGGCGACATCTACGGGAAGCATTGGATTAGAGTGTGGCGAAAAACGACACGTTACGTTACGGCACTGCGCGGAAGGTTCTTGAAAGAGAGAAGGAAAAGTAGCGAGTTGTTGTTCGGAGGGTAGAAATGAAGGGAGCGTGGAGTGGGTGCCGGGTTTGGTGTATTTATGGGGCATTCACAGAGAGGACTTAGATTCCACTTTGGCCGTTGGATGTTCAGATTGTGAGACTCTCTTTCTGGCCGTTGGATGGTTTGGGTCCGATCTTGACGGGTAGATATGGTCGTCCGATTGGGATTGATTCGGGGTCGTGCCTTTTTCGCTTTACTGTACCTGGCCGGCACGTGCCGCCACACTTTATTTAATTTTATTTTCCATCTGACTCGTTCGCTTCAGGTTAATTCTGGCCCTCCCTTAATCACCCTTCATTTCGGGTTTTTCACTTTATATCTGAGGATTATATCCCATGCTTCGCGCTCTCCTTGCTCTACCATCTATGCCCTACAAAATAAGTCAATTTTCTGTTTTACCTTCTTCTTTTTAAATTAAAAGGAAAACAATTCAACTTTCTCTTTCAAGGACTCTCTCCACTTTCCTTTTAACATTTTTTTATTATTAATTAAATCTTAATCAAATTATCATTTTTTACCATTAATAACTATTAAAGAGTACATATAATTAACATTCTTTCTGTCATATATGCTCATCCACTGACAGGTCAGGTAAACACATATAAACACAGATACTAATTACTTATTATCTCTCATGTGGGATTAACATTACTTTAAATTTTACTCACAATTTTTTTTATATAGGTCACATTTTATGCATATCCAATAATATTTATTAAAAAGATTATGATCCCCAAATGAAATTCCTAAAGTTACTTTCTAAACTATAAATTCAAATAATATATAATTTTAAAGGATAAAGCTAAACAAAATTGAATTTTGAAACATGAGTAAAAGTAAAATTATTATTTTTTAAACGAATCCAAATAAGAGTTGTAAAAAAAATTACCATGATTTATAATATTAAAAAATAAAAGTTGTAAAAATTAACATTTAGTACTAGAAACTTAGCCACTATTCAAGCAGGATGTAATGTATTTATAACAATATATATTTTATATTTTTATTTTACTTTTAATTATATTTTAAAATTATAACAATATTTAATGAGTTTTTTCATTTATATATATAACAGTATTTAAATTCAATTTTTTCAACTACCAAAACTCACTGTATTTCTTTTGTCCAAAGTTTATGCACACACCAACTAAAAAATATGTATTTGTTTGTAGTTTTAGAATCTTACATATATTAAGATGTATTCATGGGATTAGTATAAACAATAAAAGTAACATGTATTTTTACATGGCTTTGGATGGGGTACTCATAAAAGCACTAATATCTTTCCTTTTTCTCATAACTGGCAAGGGATGGAAGAAGTGAAAAGAGCAAATGCCAAAGATGCTTCACTATTGTTTGGTGTTTACCCTTCTTTGGATTTTAAGCCTTTTTGTTTCTTCTTCTGGAGTTTTCCTTGGTGCACAAAATTATTATTACACTTGGCACACAAAATAAGTATGTAAGCTCAACATTTTCCAATACTAATTAAGGACGTATATAGATATAAAGCAGAAGCCACGTACAAGGTAGATACCAACTTAAATGCATTCAGGCTATGTCACGTGTATATACAATTGAAATGTAACACTTTGGTTTCATTAGTGTAATTGTAATTCTACTTTTGATTCATGCTCTATTTTGAAATTTGAAATTTGAAATGTTATCTTTTCTGATGATCAAGGTTGAAGATTATGGTTGAGCATTCACAACATACTTGGATGCATTGAACATGACTAATTTATTTGTAACCCCTTTAGTTGGGTAGTTGTTTTACTCACTTCTCTACACTGTAAGTTCATTGTAGGTTTCCACATCAGTGATGGAGTTAGTCTTGAGAATTCTGGTCAAGTCAAATAGGAGTGAATTAAAGTTTACATTTGAAAGGAATGGAAAAATAAGCTTATGAGTAAAAAATACCTATCACAGGTGAAATGTTTTAAAGATTTTGGTCAACAAAAATGTTATATGAGATTGATTATTTCATTGAATGTAGTTATCCATGATCATAACAAGTTGCCTCCAAGTGGATGGCTGGAATGATGGACAGACACAGATGATTGATGAATCCATGTGGAAGTCCCTTGTGAATGAAGTATGTGTGCATGTTGGGCCCTTATTGACAGATCAAATACTTCAAAAGCTTCTTAATAGTTGCATTTATAGGAACAATTAAGAATTTTAGTTAGAAGAAAAGTTCCACCTCTAGTGATGTCAAATTTGAATTTCTTTCTGACATTTTATTCTAATAAATTAAAATTTTAAATTTATATATATTTTTAAAGAAAATATATGTATTGTGTGTAATTTCTCTTCAAATAGAATGTTCATTTACTTTTTGGTAGATATTTCCTTTTTTTCTTTTTATTTTTGGTGTATTTCCTTCTTCTTTTATCACTTTTTGATTTTTTTTAACTGGTTGTTATTTTTTAATGTGAGTTTTGTGTATTAGTGGGAGTATTTCTATGATGGTGGTTTTCTTTATTGTGTATAATTGAGATAATAAAATATAGAATAAAGGGCTGGTTATCAGAGTCAAGATGTTGTAACTTTAACAAATACTTAAATATGAAATAAATAAATAAAATTTACACCAAACAAAAATTCCCTATTATATATATAATACAAACATTATGAATCCAATTATGTTTTGATAGATTATATCATGTTAATCAAGTAGAAAACCTCGTGATTATAACAGTAAACCTTATGGAGTATGAAGTTCGCTTGTATAGTTATATATAATTGAAGATATGGTTTATTTTTATCTCCTTCAATTTGGAACAAAGATATTGAATAAATTAATTTGAAGAATGTTTAAATTTGATTGTGTAAAAAAAGCATTTTTCATTAAAGATATTCTTAGATTATTAAAAAATATAATAACATTTATAGTAAAATTTAATAAATGATAGATACGAAATAAATAACCACTCAACACATCCGTGAGAAGAACTAATAATTGGTGAAGTAACATGAAAATTCAATTATTTATGATGGAATGGAATGGAAAGGAAAAAAAAAAAAAAAGGAAACTTCAATACAATTTTTGTAATGTAATGAATGACACGAGGAAAGGATAAAGAAAAACGAAAAATATGTGGCTGTAAAAGGGAGCAATAATACTGCGATACGAGCTTGTAAGTTGTAACTATCAAATATGCTTGTCCTGTCTTCCGTTACAAAGTACAAATAATTCACACTTCATTCAAACTTACATGTAGCGTTGCTCACTCTACCAGTAATGTTTTAATATTTCCCTTTATATCTGGTTTTGGATCAGTTTCAAACTATGTTTCTTAGACATTACACCTTATTTTTAATTTTTTCAAATTGATGCAAAATAGTCTATTTAATCTATAGCCTGAATATGCTGGGATGAATAAGATGAGGAGCACACACAATTATTACTCCCCATAAGGCTCAAATTAGAGAACCAAGTATCATCCAAAGACAACCCACGCTTGGATGGAGCCAAGTGTTTATGAGTGATGATTGATGAGTCAAATCCAAAGGGTTGGGATCTTGTCATTGTTCTCTACATACATTAGTTGCAGGCTATAGAAGGAGTGCAACTGATGGATTATGATTACTGGTTGGTAGATATTGTTGGGCCTAATGTGTTTATGTAATATTGCCTTCTTTATTGATGTAAACAAAACTCTTGTTCACTTCCATTTGCTTCTTATTTCATCATTCTCCCTAAACGATTCTCCACTTCCTAATAAACACAATTCTTCAGAAAATATAGTTTTGCTTGAATTTTCACTGGCTGAGATTCCCAGAGTTTTATTAGGCATACTAGACATTAGGTCCTATTCAAAGTTAATCTGGTTTAGTTTGAAATTTAGAGGTTTAACGCGTGCCTGTAAACACAGAATCATAGGACGAGAATTAGGAAATAAAAACAAAAAGTTGCACATCAATTGCTGTCGTATGATAGGGGTGCATAAGACGTCTACCCTCCTAGAGATTATAACACTCCAAATATTCAAGGAAATAATTAAGGAGCCATGTGTGGTTGGTTATTGATTCATTGCAGCAAACTAAAGGAATAAAAGGCTTAAGAATCAGGCGATAAGATTCGGTAAAAAAAGTGATAAAGGTTCATGAAAATACATCCCATAAATATAAAAGTTAAACAACTCCGAATGTCATCGCTTGCTAGGTGGTACGTAGGCATGATTTCTAGTTATATTGAGTGTACCCTTCACAAGAAAAAAAAAACTGGCGGATAAGTAGGTAGTAACTAAAGACTGCAGGGCATATCCAGTTCCATAAACCAGAAATTATTACAATCCTACATATATCACAACTTGATAATGCGTTGGTATCATTTTCTAAGCTTCTCTTTCATCCTCTCAACAGCAGACCTAATAGTTTCCTCATCCTTGGCAAACGTAAATCTGACAAGATTCTTTCCATCTTCTGGATTCAAGTAAAATACACTAGTAGGAATGGCCACTACTCCCACCTCCTTAACTAGATATTCACAAAATGCAACATCATTTTCCAGTCCAAAAGGGGTGTGATCTACTACCACAAAGTAGGTTCCACTGGACGGGAATACCTTGAAGCCAACAGCCTTCAATCCCTCAACCAAAATAGCTCTCTTTGCCATATAATCCCTCTTCACCTCTGCATAGTAAGAGTCTGGTGCTCTCAGAGCTACCGCAGCAGCACACTGAAAAGGATGGGAGGTTGCAAAAGTGAGGTATGCATGTGCCTGACGCACTCCCCATGATAAGTGTGGGGGTGCTATTGCCCAACCAATTTTCCATCCGGTCAAGGAGAATGTCTTCCCCATGGAATTCATTGTCACTGTCCTTTCGAACATCCCAGGCAAAGAAGCCATCGAAATGTGCTCCATATCAAAAGCCAACTTATCATAAACCTCATCCGTGAAAACCAGAACATCATTCTCAATGCAAAGAGATGCAATGCAATCAAGCTCCTCGCGAGTGAACATCTTTCCAGTAGGGTTGTGAGGTGTATTTAAAAGAATGGCACGGGTATTCTTTGAGATGGTGGACTTCAGCTCTTCAATAGGGACAGCAAAATCTGGAGGACGCAAAGTAATGCTTTTGACTTTTGCACCGGCCATAGACAAAGTAGCCTCATAAGAATCATAAAAAGGAGCAAACAGAATAACCTCATCACCGGGATTTATTATTCCTAGTACAGTTGCAGCAATTGCTTCAGTGCATCCAGATGTAACAGTAACTTCCTTTTCGGGGTCTACCACTAATCCAGTATCTTTCTTAAATCTCTCAGCAATGGCAATGTTAAGGTCTGGAACTCCATAACCCCGGGCATACTGATTTTTCCCATCCCTGATTGCTTGAATAGCTGCTTCCTTCACAAAGTCTGGACCATCAAAGTTGGGAAAGCCTTGACCAAGGTTTATGGCTCCATGTTTGATGGCAAGCAAGCTCATTTGAGTGAAGATTGTTGTCTGAAATTTCTCTAAGCGCTTTGCAATCTGACAAAATCAACAGGAATTAAAGTAAACATGCAGCTCAACTATGAGCTATGAACTTGTCATACGTATCATGTTTTCCTTTTGGCATTATTTTGGTCAGTAGATGCCAGGTACAAAATACAACCAAACTCTCTCTTCCCCAAACCCTCTCCTCTTTTTTACCAGGCAAGATATAATCTTAGTTCCTTGCACTACAAGGTTTAAGTTTTATTCACAGAATATGATCAGACAATGTTTTTCATAAACTCTGATAGAAAATTAAGGCATGTTAAACAAATTTTAACACAAAACTTGTTTTTTTTTCCTTCTTATTTTCTTCTTCTTCAAGTGTATATGAAAAAAGTTATCCAAACATACTCATAAAGATGCTAGCATCATCAAATAAGTTGAAACTGAATTGTAGCAAAGACAACCTTCACCAAATAACTAAGTAATTCAAAAGGGATATGAATATAAAATAGACATATTCTACGGTACTCTCCGAAATTTAAAGATTTTGAGAATGTAATTGAGAAAATTCCCCCTCCCTCAATCTCTTCCTTGGTTCCCCCAAACCCATTCATCTATTGCCCCAAAAAGACAACTATACCAAAACCCTTAAATTTGTTTGGTAACATAGCAACTCTATAGATCAAAGGAAACGTAAGAACAAGGGTGATTTATAATGCGTGAAGGTCCCATTCCATATGTGTAGAACACAGCAGCATGCATGATGTAAATTCTAAGAAACAGGTAGTCAGCAGAATTAAAAGCTGAGATAAAAAGATAATACGATTCACATTCAGACATCTAATTTAACACAGAACATTAAAATATTCTTGCATAATAAAGAGATCTGAAAGGGGGAAAATAACGAACTTGCAGAGGCTGATGCGTTTTGTGGGTGACGGTGTCGTTCTGAGTGGGAACAGTGGACATGGTGGCGGCAATGGAAGATGGGAACTTTGAGGTTAGAGAAAAAGAGGGTGCGAGAAGGTTATTGAAGTGATTTGAAAAGCCTAAGAACTTGGATGAAGGCGTGAATCTCATGAGTATATATGGGGAGTTAGCATAGACCTGCTGCATTGGACTCAAATTTGATTCTTTCTACTAAACTTTATGCCTCGTGCTCACGGCTGCGAGGGCTGCCACTGTTAAAGATAAAGATATTTAAAAAAATAAAAAATAGGAGTGTCATTAATTATATTTTAAGTTTTATTCTATAATTTCAGAAAAATACTTTGATTTATTGTCTCTTCTAAATTAAATTATTTTTATTAATTATATAATTTTAATTAGCATTATGTATCTCACAATTCATTATATTACGCTAAAATATATAATAAATTAACGAAATATCAATTTGATATATTGGAAAAAAAAATTAAAGAATTAAAGTAAAAAATGTAAACATAAACAACACAAAATATAAATAATTATTTTAAATTTTTGTTAAAAGAGAAAATATATAGCTTATTGTAAAATAATATTATTACCGTTAAATATTAATAATTTAAAGAAAAAAATAATCATATAATTATGTGATATTTAATTACTATTTAATGTCATTTATATGAGCTTAATAGAAAGGATTAAATTATATATTTTTAAAAAAACTTAGAACAAAATTAATATTTTTAAAAACCATCAAACTAAATTTACTATTAATCTTAATATAGAGATAATTGCACCAAATTTTTATTAGTAATAGAAATTATTTTATATATTAATAAATTTAGTTTATAAAATAATATTTAATTTAGTTATATAATGATTAATTATTTTTTATTTTTAAAATAATTTATATTTAAATATTTTATTATATTTTCTAATAATAAATTTATCATTGCTAATTTTATAAAGTGTTTATTATCATATATCTTATTTTTATTTAACTATTTCGTAGAGTCGCAATAAATTAGACTTGTTAAAGGAATCGGTTTGACTTGATCCAATTTAATTGGTCATTTAAAATATTTTAGTCTCTTTTTAAAATAAATTATATTTTTTTAGTAGTATGATCTTATGTCAATTTAACAAGTCGTTTTTTACTCTTTTGAAATAAATATAAAAAGAAAATAATTCTAAATAAAAAAATATGTTTTCAAAATTTAAGTCTATTAACAAATTAACTTTAATTTAAAATATAATGGTTTAATATAAAAATAAAAATAAATTATAATATATGCATGTATTTTAAAAAAATATTATTTTATAAATTTGATTAATTGATAAACTTACATGTCAATTTAGTCTAATTCTTTTTAAGTTACAAATTAAATAAGTTGGATAAAAAATATTAAGTTAAATTTAAACCACAATTATTTTAGTTCTGAAAGACAATAATCATGTTCATTCCACGAAAAATTATCAAAGTAATGTAATTTTCTTTCCAAATTATCAGTATGGATAATTAAGAAAACAAATAGGTAAATTGTGCTTAAAATTATGACATTAAAATGAAGTTGTGTTACTATCAAAATTTGGTTTAAACACATGTACGTATGTCATGCTTAACACAAGTTATTTATTTGTTTTTAATTTTTTAAAGATATTGTTTTTTGGCTAAATAATGGATTCACTACAATATTTACAAATATTGATATATTTAGTTTATAAAAATATAGTTTTAATAAAAAAAAATTATTTTTATTAGTTTTGTTTGAACTTTATTAATGATTTAAGTAATTGAGCACATTTGCTATTTAGTAATTGTTACACGTATTTATTAAAGATAAAATTAATATTGATATGCAATTAACCTTGAATGATAAACTAATTATTAAAGACTAACACATGCTTAATTACTTTAATCATTAACAGAGTTCAAACCAAACTAATGAAATTAAAATTTTGTACTAAGATTGTTTTTCTTCTTTTTTCTTAATGAACTAAAAATGAAATATGTTAATATTTATTGTAATAAACCGACTATTTACCCTTTATATTTTGTATATTGACACGACTTTAATTGACTAACCAAATTTGTGCACATAAGCACACTTTTAATGAGAAGAAAATGAATCAAATTTTTAATTTTTAATATGATTTTAATGAGTAAAATTTGAACAAAGTTGTCATGCTTGATATGACTTTAATGAACTAAAATTGTTTTCAGTTGAACGACTTTAATGAAAGTCAAACTCGTCTTCAATTGCACAACTTCAATTTGTGACATACTATTGTGAAGTGTATAAATTTGCCTTTGGATTAGAAATATTGTTGTTGAATTAGACCATAACTATTAAAAGTATTATGCAAGAAAAAAACACTTTTTTATGACAATGTATAATCTCAACTTTTGCTTGAATTTGTTTACACTTGATTCAATCTATTATTAAAAAGAAAAATTGTTTGTATGTGACATTCTTTTGATTAGAAAAGTCTAAACTTGAAAAATACCAAATGTTATTTTGGCTATTCCAATAATTGAAGAGAAATGAAGAATGGAGTTAAGTGCCTAACATATTTATCCTTAATTAATTTTATGTTTCCATGTAATAGATAAATATAAAATGAAAAACACTAAGTAAGAACTGTCCAAGATGGATTGAGGAAGCTTCAAGGAAGTCAAGCTAAAAATCAAGTTGAATCCTCTTAAGAATGGTTATCAGGCTTGTTGAGAAATACCAAGTGGAGATCCACCTACAAAAAGATTATTTGATGTTCAAAAGTATGAGCTAGAGAAGTTTTAAAAATATTAGTATATGAGTAAAGAGAGTTAAGTGAGTACTTCCTATGAGACCAAGTGTATATTTATAGGCCTTTGGATCTAGGTTAAAATTGATTAAAATGAGTTATTTATTAAGTACTTTCCGTTCGATCAATTACAACCAAATTTGTTATGTATCTTCGAGTCTCGGAGGTGGGTAAAATATATTTGAAAATTGAAAAGTCAGGTGGTACACAAGCCACCCAAGCTCGAAATCCATAAATAAGGTGCATGTAGACTAATTAGGTGGATGAATGAACTTTAATGTTCATTGAGTTTAGTTTACGTTACTATTTCCAAGGTTGTGTTTTTACAACCATCTTAAAGGTTGAAGCTTTGTGACCTTATCTAGAGTTGGGGCTTTTCTCAACCAGACTCTACTTAGTATATATCTAATAATTGTCTGATGATGTTATCTCAACAAACTTGATGTCGAAACATTGGTGTCGTTTGTGAATGGATAAGTGGTTCAAAAGATGAACTCTCGTTCTCCTTAGACCTTGACTGAAGGAGTTTATTCTTGTATACTCAATATTCTCATGTTGCTTAGGAGTTGAGGTTAAGGACAATTTAAAAACACTTGCCTCCCTTAACCATTTGAAATGCCTTTTAAGGACAAAATTGTGACGGAGTTTCGAGCTCTAAAGTAGACAATACCTCGGATGCAGTGATTGCCCATAATAATATTATCTCAATAAACTTAAGTTTGTAACATTGACGTCGTCTGTGGGAATGAAAAGGTGATTCTAAAAATGAACCATTATTCCCCTTAGACCTCGTCTTGGGGTTTTGTTATGGTACACTGAATAGTCTTACATCACTTAGGAGTTGAAGTAAAAGACAATTTAAATACATATGTGAGACTAAATGTATATTTATATGGGTGTTGATACATTGACACTCTTCGCAATAAATACACCCATTTCACAATTCATTAAATTAATATTTTAATTATATTTAGTTTATTTTTAATACAAAATATTATTATATTATTTTTTGAGGTTGTCAAATGAAAGTGTTTCACTGTTGATAGCATCAAAGAATTATTTTCCTATTTATATTTCTTTGGGTCTAAGTTAAAGTATTTAGAGGTGATTAAGATGAGTTGGTTATTAAATACTTCCCATTCAATTAGTTACAATAATTTTTTTTTATGTGTATCCAAGTTACTCAGAGATGGATACAATATCTCCAAATATTACAGTAGTACAACATGGAAAAAAAATTGTTATATATGATAACAAATTAATTTTAGATTTAATTTGTGAAGAGTATTTTTTACTATTGTTGACCTATGTTTTATTTACTAAAATAATTGTCCAACTTCTCAAACTCTCAAGTTTTCACTTACAATTTCTTATATAAGAGTCTTAGTCGTATGATTATTATACAAATGTGAATTTGTATTTGTATTGTTTAAGGTTAGAGGATTTGTAACACCCGGTAGCGAAGGTCGTCCGATCGGCTAAGGATAAAAACTTCAAGGTAAAAAGAAATATGCGACAAATCATGTATTTTCATTTGTATGATTATAAACATTAAATGTGGCCTATTAATAATATAGCTCATGACAAATTGTATGAATAAATACATCACAAAACAAAGATACGCAATTAATATAACATTCATTACGCACCGAGTATCAAACTCTTACTTGAGCATGAAGTACCTTTTGCAGGTACACTTCTAACCATGAGCCGAAACTTAAGATTAAGGAGTGTGGAAAAGAAGAAGCAAAGAACATATGAGAAAACAATTATTCAACTGGTTAGTGTCTCATCCTTTTATATAATAAAAAAAGTATTTAAATGATTAAAGTAAAGATAATTATAGCTAATTAAAATAGTGAATCATGATGATTTTTTTTAGTAACTTGGTACATGTTTCACCCAAAATTGAATTTCTTCATTTTTTAAATTGAACTTCCAAATACAACTTATCCATTTATATTTTTTTATTCATCCGTATTATTGATAATCAAACAATAAAATTGAACCACTCTCATAAGTTAATTATCTCATTCCATCTTTTATCTATAAGTCTCAAAGACAAGGAGTATATTTGTACATTGTTTAATATCATAAACACATCTTAATGAGTGAAAAATTAAAAAATAAATTTTATTAAAATATTTTATCTCTTACGTTATCAAAATAATTACTTTAAATTATTATTTTTTACTTTATTTTCAATATCATATTTTTCATCAATGCTAAATAAATAAATTTGTATGATAGTTATTTTAAAAATTATACTTATTTTTACTGAATCAATATTTTACAGTCATAATAGTTAAAATAATATTTTAAGAAATACTTTTTGAAATTATAATAAAATAATATATACCAGTAAATTTGAAAGTTTTAAAATGCATGTTTCATTACATTAGCTTGTTTTACATTATATGTAAAAGAAAATAAAATATTTAAGTTGTAATTTTTTTTTTAAATGTAAGAAAATATAAAAAAGCATTGTACTACCTGATGGCCGAAAGGCCGACCAGACGACCAAGCCGACTAGATGACAAGATGCAAAGCTAAACACATAATTAGGTATAAACAAGCCAACTTAGGTGATAAGCACGGTTAAGGCATAATTGGGCCTTCGTTTGGACCCTAAAGCAGGCCCATAACAGCCATAGCCCA